>ERZ1031540.63-NODE-63-length-20974-cov-5.779196_pt1 | contig 20974 bp, 10 predicted proteins | sample MGYA00519031_ERZ1031540 | MGnify/ENA primary metagenome ERZ1031540 (study PRJEB33719, sample SAMN04261166) | wastewater metagenome | biome: rural village; feature: human; material: feces | host: Homo sapiens | place: El Salvador | collected 2013-01-07 ... | reverse complement strand
TCAGTACGCCGGTTTTCAAGACCGGTGCATTCGACCACTCTGCCATCTCTCCAATTCAGTCGGATGACTATAGCTTGGTTTCTTAAAGCGAGTGCAAAAGTAATGCTTTATATTGAATTGCGCAAATGTTTCTGCAAAAAAGTTTCTGTATTTAATATCTGTTAACAATATTCACCTTATTATATTATATATATAGCATCGATAAGGCATATTCTTGAAGAAAAAACACCGTAATAGTTGGCAGATTAAAAAGAAACAGATAATTTTGTGTGCACATTCTGAAGATATGGATACATTCACTCTAAGACAAATAATAATAAAATACGAACAATAACCCATTATGGCATTATCCAATATAGAGAAACATTATAATAAGCACCCTGAAGATAAACGACTACTGCGTAGACACGGCATCGTTGAGTTCCAAACCACCATGCATCATCTTCATCGCTTCCTCAAGCCTGGTTATCAGCTGCTCGATATAGGTACAGGCACAGGACGCTACACCTCAGCCCTCATGGCTGAAGGCTATGATGTAAAAGCCGTAGAACTCGTGAAGCGCAACATTAATGTGTTTCTTGAGCGTGAGCCTACTGCCAATGTTGTGCAAGGAGATGCCAGAAATATGCCATTCATTCCTACAGATTCAGCAGACTTAACACTCCTTCTCGGTCCGCTATATCATCTCATGGGCGACGACGAAAAGCTTAAGGCACTCAACGAGGCTAAGCGTGTCACCAAGTCTGGTGGACTAATCTTCGTAGCCTATCTTATGAACGAATATAGCATTCTGTCTTACTGTTTTGACGAAGACAGAATAAGCGACTTGTTGGAAAAAGGGCTTGTCGACCGCAACTTCCATATTCAAGCACAGCCCGACGAACTCTACGACTATGTGCGCATTGACGATATCAACCGTCTAAATCAAGCCGCAGGTCTTGAGCGTGTTACTATCTTTTCTCCCGATGGTGCTTCCGATTACATGCGTACCCGCCTTAACCGTATGAGCGACGAAACCTTCGCCCTTTTCATAGAATACCAAAAGACCATCTCTGAGCGTCCCGACCTTATAGGTGCAGGAAGCCATGTGGTAGATGTTGTTAGGGTAGGGTAGTGTATTCTTTATGTAAGAGTGGGGCATGTATATTACAAAATTTAGCCTCATATTTATGTTTGAAATTATCTTTGATAGCAGTCAAAGATACGTTTGATAGTAAGCAAAGATACATTTGATAGCTATCAAAGCAACATTTGATAGTAAGCATAGATAGAATGCAGCTTGGTTTTTCATCGATATATGTAGGGTGAAATATTGATATATGTTGGGTGAAATATCGAAGGAGGTAGGGTGAAAAAACGGTCTATGTCCTATTATAGTTTGATAATGTACTGATGATTATATCTTTTTAGCTGATGTTGAATGCTAAAATAATAAAAGGGAAAATATGAACAACTTCTGATATTTTATGAATATACCTATATGGCGAATAGTCAGTAACTTTGCAGCCGAAATATAATTATAGGTATGAAAAAAATATTGTTCACAATTTCTTTAGCGTTTCTTGCTAGCTACTCTATGGCACAAGAAACGCTATCGTTAGGGCAATGCCTACAGATGGGCATTGACCGAAATCTGAATTTGAAAACTTACGAGGGTAATGTGCTTAAAGGTAAGCATAATGTAAGTGAAAACCGTTCGCGCCTGTTGCCACAGATTAATATAGGTGCGGGACTTAACGACAATTTTACTCCTCCTGTTTCTGTTACTGATGGCTCGGCATATGGCAAGCCTTATAATGTTACCAAGACTCTGCAATACAACTCTTCGGCAAGCATACAGTTGCAGATGCCGCTATATAGCCAAACAGCGCTAACGGCATTGAGCATCTCGAAGACGCTGGATCAGCTCAATACCCTGTCGTATGCTAAAGCCAAGGAAGACTTGATAGTGCAGATTAGTAAAATGTATTATCTTGCTCAGAATACCGAGGAACAGATAGGCATAATCAAGGATAACATCAAGCGATTGGAGGAATTGCGCGACATCACTCAGGCTTTCCACGACAACGATATGGCACTGGGAGTGGATGTGAAGCGTGTGAATGTGAATCTTGAGAACCTCAGCGTGCAGTATGATAATGCTAAGGCTATGCTCACTCAGCAGTATAATATGCTGAAGTATGTTATCGACTATCCTGCCGACAAGGATATTATTGTAGAAAAGGCTAATATTGAGCAGATTGATATGGCTGCATTGTCGGGACTTAACGAAAATCTTAACGAACTGCAGTTGCTGCGCACTCAGCAGACTTTGGCTGAACAGCAGAAGAAATTGGCTAAGGATGGCTATTTGCCTACGTTGGCACTTACTGGCAACTGGACATATTCGGCTTTCACCGACAAGATAGAACATTGGTTCCATTCTGGAGAGTCAAATCATTGGTATAAGTCGAATGGCATTGGAATCTCGTTGCGCATTCCTGTCTTTGATGGTTTCGAGAAGCGCTCTAAGATTAGAAAGGCGCAGGTGGATGTAGATAATGCTAAGTTGCAGTATGAGAATGCACTGAAAGGTATGCAAACACAATATGCTAATGCTGTGAACGACCTTGCCAACAATCAGCGTAACTTTAGCAAGCAACGCGACAACTATCTGCTGGCAGAGGATGTCTATAAGGTTACGAGCGACAGATATCGCGAGGGTATAGCATCGATGACTGAGGTGTTGCAAGACGAAATGAGCATGAGCGATGCGCAAAACAATTATCTCACAGCTCATTTCAACTATCAGGTGTCGAACCTCACACTATTAAAGCTTACCGGACAATTAGAGAAACTGATAAAATAATTCGCACATTATAATATATATACAACAATGGAAACAAATAACAACAATAATATAAATAGTAATAATGACGAACTGACAAACCAGTCGTCGCATGAGGTAACAGCTAAGCAACTTAAGCGCCAGCGCATACGTCAAATTGTGGTGAGCCTTATTGGTGTTGCTATTCTGGTTGGGGGAATAGTAGAGGTGGTATGCTTATTTATGGACTATAAGTCGAACGAGAAGAGCGACGATGCTCAGGTGGAGCAGTATATATCGCCTGTGAATATGCGTGCATCGGGATATATCAAGAAGATATATTTCAAGGAGCATCAGGATGTTAAGAAGGGCGATACTCTCTTGGTTCTCGACGATCGTGAATATCGCATTCGTGTGATGGAAGCCGAGGCTGCTCTTAAGGATGCTATGGCAGGAGCCAACGTGGTAGACGCATCGCTGCAGACCACTCAGACTTCGGCTACTGTTTATGAAGCTTCGATAGCAGAGATTGAAATCAGATTGGCTAAACTTGAGAAAGACCGTCAGCGCTATCAGAATCTTGTGGCTCGCAATGCTGCTACTCCTATTCAGCTTGAGCAGATAGAGACAGAGTATAACGCAACAAAGAAGAAACTTGATGCTGCTCGCCGCCAGCAGAAGGCTGCATACTCTGGAGTAAATGAGGTGCAGACAAGAAAGAAGAATACTGCTGCTGCTATTGAGCGTGCACAAGCAGCGCTTGAGATGGCTAAACTCAATTTGTCGTACTGCGTGGTAACAGCACCTTGCGATGGTAAGTTGGGACGCCGTGCTTTGGAAGAGGGACAGCTGGTGAATGCTGGTCAGACCATCACTTATATCATGCCAGATACTCAGAAGTGGGTTATTGCCAACTATAAGGAAACTCAGGTAGAGAACCTACATGTTGGACAAAAGGTGATAATGACAGTAGACGCTTTCGAGGGTAAGGAGTTCGAGGGCAAGATTACTGCCATTTCAGGTGCTACAGGCTCGAAATATTCTCTTGTGCCTACCGACAATTCAGCAGGCAACTTTGTGAAGATTCAGCAGCGTGTGCCTGTGAGAATAGAGTTTGTAGGAATATCTAAGGAAGACAACAATAAGTTGGCTGCCGGAATGATGGTTGTTGTAAAGGCTCAACTTAAATAATGACACAAGCTGAAGTATTTACGGCAGTGCCAGAGCATTTGCCAAAGAATTTCCCGTTTTATAACTGGGTGCCAAAGCCCCTTGGTATTGCCTTTCTCGTCATACTTTTCATACCTATCATGACGGTAAGCGGTGCCTACACCGTCAATAGTAGTGAGATGGTGGGTGGGCTTGGCATTCAGTCGGAACATATTGCCTTCATTAGCTTTGTAACGTCGATAGGTATGGCTGCATTCTCACCATTCTTTTATTCGTTGGTGAGTGTGCGTCGACAGAAGTTGATGTCGCTGGTGGGTTTCTCTCTGTTGGCAGTGCAGAGCTATATCTGTGCCAACACCGATAGCCTTTTTATCTTGGCTCTCAACAGTCTTATAATGGGCTTTGTGAGACAGACCTTGCTAATGTGCAATCTCTTTACGCTAATAAAATATGGTTTTGGTATCGAAGCCACACGCAACGTATCGCCAGGCAATGAGCCTACCGACGAAACTGGATGGGATGCTCTCGACACCGAGAAGAAAGCAAGTCAGCCTATCATATATTTCTTCTTCATGCTCTTAGGACAGATAGGAACATGGATAACAGCATGGTTTGCCTATAATTACCATTGGCAAATGGTTTACTATGCTATGCTTGGTGCAATCCTTGTGGCATTGCTTATCACGCTGGTGTGTATGCCATATAATCCTTATCCTACGAAACATTCGCCATTGTCGTTCTCTAAGTTTGGCAATGTGGTGGTGTTTTGCTCTATGTGCTGCTCGTTTGTTTATGTGACAGTATATGGCAAGACCTACGACTGGTACGATAGTCCATCAATATGTTGGGCTACAGTGATATGCGTGGTGTCTACATTGTTGTTTATATATTTAGAGAAGACCCGTCGCTCGCCATATTTCATGCTTAAGGCGTTTAAGTCGCGAAGCATTCAGGGTGGTATCTTGCTATTTATCGGTTTGATGATTTGCAACTCAAGCTCGATGCTGGTAAACATCTTTGTTGGCGTGGGCATGAAGACCGACCAAATTCAGATAGCAGCACTTGGCAACTGGGTGTTGGTGGGATATTTCATTGGATTGGTGACAATACTCATTCTCAACAACAAAGGTGTGCATTTTAAATGGTTCTTTGCCATGGGCTTTATACTGATAGGCGCAGCTTCGTTGTTTATGTATTTCGAGGTGCAGACAGATGGTATGCTTGAGCGCATGAAATGGCCTGTGATAATTCGGGCTACAGGAATGATGTTGCTGTATTCGCTTATTGCCGTGTATGCCAATCAGCGTATGCCATATAAATTGTTGTCTACATGGGTGTGCATAATGCTTACTGTACGTATGGTAATAGCTCCAGGTATTGGTTCTGCGCTGTATCAAACGGTGTTCCAATATCGTCAGCAATATTATATCACTCGATATGCCCACGACTATGATCGTACCAATATTGTTACTGCTACCACCTACGATCAAACGACTCGCGGTATGCAATATCAGGGCAAGAGCGAGACAGAGGCACAAAATATGGCAGCAATGTCTGCAAAGGGTAAGGTGCAGGTGCAAGCTACGCTTTCGGCAATAAAAGAAATGTCGGGGTGGACTATATATGCTTGCATCATCCTTGCAGGCTTGATGCTTGTGGTGCCATGGCCTAAGAGGGATATCTCGAAGGATACTAAGGAGTGGTATTTGAATTATTAATACTCTTATTTTGTTTATTGATTTATTTTTGCTGTTTGGATTATTTTAGTTAATTTTGTCGCAAGATCAAACGGCTGAAATAATGAAGAATGGCAATAATGATATACATTTACTCGAACAGCAGATGGCCAATAATGAGGACATCTGCTGTTCGTGTGGTAATATAACCTCGTTTCCGAGGGCTTTTTTTGATAACTTTCATGTTGCTGATGTGGGCATTATTGTGTGTACATCAGGCACGTTTGCTTTTCGCTGCGAGGGTGAAGAATATGCTGTTAGCATGGGCGAAACGGCATTTATATCGCGCGATGCTTATTTTTCTATCACACAGCATAACGACGATTGCGCTGTTGTGATTATTTTGTATAGCGTAGATTCCATACGCGACATTCTCGGTAGTACTGTGGTGGGAATGAAGTTTATGGAGACTATGTATCCCAGAGCTTGCTGGGTGATGCATACTGGTCATGAGGACGAGCTTACGAAATATTCAGAGCTGTTGGCGGTAGGCAATAGCGACGATAATGTTTTTGCTGCCAATGAGCGTAAGTTGTTGTTGCTATCGCTGACTTATAGGTTATGTAGTATATTTCGTGAGCTGTCGAAAGATGGTGATAATGCGTCGAGCCGTAAGCTTGAAACTTATATGCAGCTCATACAGCTTATTGACCAATATTATACCAAAGAGCGAGGAGTGAAGTTTTATGCTGACAAATTGTGTCTATCGCCAAAATATCTTACTATGTTAGTGAAGTCGGTATCTGGGAGTAGCGTGCAGCAGTTGGTATTCAAGGCAATAACAAAAAAGGCTATATCGCTTATCACAACTACTGATAAGAGCATCAAAGAGATTGCCGATAGCTTAAACTTCCCTAATGCCTCAGCATTCGGTACATTCTTCAAAAAGCAAGTGGGAATGTCGCCTGTGAACTATAGGCAGAAGGAAGAATGAATCGAAAATCATAAAACATATTAAGGATGTATAAAAATGATTGAGCATAATGGTATGATAACATTATGTTTGGTGATATTTTCGTATATTTGTGAGTCACAAACTTTTTATAATCTTATTTTTTATTAATCATGACCATAACTATAATTGTTTTAATTGTAACTATAGCCATGTTTATATGGGGTAGGGTGCGAGGCGATATTGTTGCCTTATCAGCCCTCATGGTACTTACAGCTACAGGTATTCTAACCACCAACGAAGCATTAAGCGGATTTTCATCGCCTATCGTTATTATGATGGTAGGACTATTTGTGGTGGGTGGAGCCATACTGCAAACAGGATTGGCACAGACCGTAGGCAATAGCATTTCGCAATTGGCTAAAGGCAACGAGACAAGGGCTTTCATCTTTGTTGTGTTGGCAACCTCGTTTATCGGAGCTTTTGTGAGCAATACCGGAACTGTGGCAATAATGATGCCTATAGTGATGAGTATGGCTGCGAGTTCAGGCATACGCTCTTCGCGACTGCTGATGCCTATAGCCTTTGCTGGTAGTCTTGGTGGTATGCTTACTTTGATTGGTACTCCGCCCAACCTTGTGATAAGCGAAACTCTCGAAGAAAATGGTTTTGCACCATTAGCTTTCTTCTCGTTTCTTCCTATTGGCTTGATAGTGATAGCCCTCGGCTTGATAGTGCTATTGCCAATGAGCTTACTGCTTATCAAGAAGAAAGACAAGAGTCAGGAAGGTGCACAAGGAAAGAGCCTTGACGACTTGGCGGTGCAATACCAGCTTCACGATAACCTATATAAATATGGTGTAGGTAACGAGAAAGACGGACTGGCAGGAAAGAGAGTACGCGAACTCGACTTGCAGAATAAATATGGACTGACGATACTCGAGGTGCGCAACGAAACAAAGAAAGCTTTAGGCAAGGATATTCGTCAGAATATGGCGTGGGCAGATACCTTGATAAGTCAAGGAGATATACTATATTTCTATGGCGACAAAGAAGCTATGGAGAAGCTTGCCAAAGAATATCATCTCACTAAGATGGAAACAGACGGCTTAGATTTCTACGACCTTGGAATATCAGAGATAGTTGTGCTGCCAACATCACGACTTATAGGTACTCGCATCCGCGATTCACGTTTGCGTCAAGACTATTCTGTAACGGTGCTTGGCATACGCCGCGATAAGAATTACATCAAAGAAGAACTAAGCGATCATAGATTGCAGAATGGCGATACATTGCTTGTGCAGGGTAAATGGAAGAAGATTATGCAGATGAATCAGGAAAACGAAAACTGGGTGGTGTTGGGTAAGCCTGATAAGCAAATGGAGAAGGTTTCGCTCGACTATAAAGCGCCTGTAGCTGCAGCCATAATGCTACTCATGATAGTAGCCATGGTGTTCGACTTTATTCCTATCTCGCCAGTTGTTGCCGTAGCCATAGCAGGTTTGTTGATGGTGTTCTCAGGATGTTTCCGTAATGTGGATGCTGCATACAAGACTATAAACTGGGAGAGCATTGTGCTTATTGCTGCCATGATGCCTATGTCTACAGCCTTAGAGAAGACAGGCGTATCACAGATAGTATCAGAGAATTTGGTTAGTAGCCTTGGAGCTATCGGACCATACGCATTGTTGGCAGGAATATATTTCACCACATCGCTCATGACGATGTTTATCAGCAACACGGCAACAGCGGTATTGATGGCACCAATAGCATTTTCTGCAGCTCAGCAGATAGGAGTAAGCCCATATTCATTTATGTTTGCCGTTACCCTTGGTGCCAGCATGTGTTTTGCTTCGCCTTTCTCCACTCCGCCAAATGCTCTTGTGATGAAAGCCGGACGATACACCTTTATGGACTATGTATATGTAGGCTTGCCACTACAAATCATAATAGGTATTGTGATGACATTCGTACTACCATTGCTATTCCCCTTTGCTTAGGGGAATAGCTTTTTTTATAATAGTACTTTCTTTATTGGCTATCTTTATAGGCTATATGTTTATTATAGCCTCTTATTTCACCAAAGCTTTGTTCTTATTTCACCAAAGCTTTGTTCTTATTTCGCTATAGCCTTTGTTCTTATTTCACCATAGCCTTTGTTCTACCGAAGATATACAAGCCAGGCTGAATAGGCGATTTCACCCTCTGACCAGAGATATTGTAGATGGCATCATCTTTTGTCTCTATGGTGTATATAGGGTGGCTCATGCCTGTAGTAGGGTCGGAGATAACGAAGCTGATGCCACGTCTGCCCAATGCCAAACCATCTTGGTTGCTCTTGCTAACCATATCTTGTGGCAGCCAACCACGATTTGCTGCAAGGGTGGCTCCTGTATATTTGTATAAACCAAGTCCCCATGTCTTATAGGCAAGTACATAGCAGTTGATATTAGTAGAACTGATAGCTGCATCTGTAGGGTTGCCAGTAAGGATGGTTGGCTTGTCGCAAGTACGTGATGTAGACTTGAAGTAATGGTCGCCAACAGCGCCATAAACAATATATCCCTTCAAACTGTCGATAATCTCTACCGGTGTGAGTGTCATAATGAAGTCTTCCACCTTGTCGTTTTCTGTTTGCTTGCCATGAGCTGTCGCAGCATATACATTTACTTCTTCAGGCACCTTGGCATTGAAAGGCAGACAGATTGTTGTCCATCCATAGTCTACGCCTTCTTCCTTGTAGTCGCCAACCTTCTTTATTTCAAGCTTATATGGATCTTGCAATATATATCTAATAGCCTTGGTTGCTGCTCCAAGTCCGCCACGCTGATTGGCTGCACGCACACTATAATAGCCTGTGCCATAGTCTGCAAGGTTGATGATGATGTCGGTGGTATTATCGATGTATTCCCACTTATTAGTTGCTTCGTTGAGTTTGAAGACTACATAGCAGAGAGCCGATGTATGTTTATTCCATTGAAGAATATCATCATCAAGCACTATGTCGTCGTTCCATACTTCACGGTTATCATCATAGTCGGCTTTAGCTCCCGAAGCTGCATCTATCTGCATACATAGTTCGTTTGGCTCAAATCCATCGGTTCCACCAACAACGTTTCTTAGAGTATATCCAGAAGCTTGTTCATCACTGAGAATAACGTCGTCAGAGCCTGCTGCTGGCACACAAGCTGCAAGCGAGCGTGTAACAAGCGATAGCATGTTGTCGGCACCGTCAATACTCTTATATTCGTGGAAACGGAGCATAAGATTTGATTCCTTGCTTCGACCCCATCCATAGGATTGTGGTTGGGTATACATCTTGGTGTTCAGATATGTACATGCTGGCGATTTACTCCATGCACGTGCCAATGTCCAATCCTTATCCGTGAATCTTATCATATTGTCTGACTCAGGTTTAATAGAACACTCGTTAAATACATATCCCCATTCTTGATCAACCTCTGTGCTTGGTGCAACTATATTGTTGCTCTTACGATCGCGGAGTATAAGGTTACACTTTTCAAACCAGATATTTCCGTTGCCACAGATGTAGTCTACCACTCCATAGAAGTCACAATTCTCAAAATATCCGCGGTAATCGGAGCTTGCGTTGTTTGAGAAGTAGGTATCTTGATAGCTCTTTAGAGCCACATTCTTCAAGATACTTCTGTTTCCACGATCAAAGAACACATTGGCATGTCCGGCACCAGAGCTTGAACTTTGTCCAGGCATTGATCCCCAATAGTTGAACTCGTTTTCGAGGGTGAGGTCTTCTGCATAGAAGTCTGTATTATTATTTTCTACACACAAGGTTGCTGTATAGCTGATACCCTCTACTATAGGGTGGTTTCTTATTATCGTGTTGTCTTTGCTCTGTCCGATGATAGAGATGTTTGGCTTTCTGATATGTGTCTGACCATTATTCTGACCATTCATATCAGGGCGCTTTGTACCAGTTTCATCTACAGGTCCTTCACCTGTAAAGCTGATAGTGCCATTACCTGTAAGTTTATATTCGCCATCAGGCACAAAGATATAGTATCTATGTCCATTGGTTTTGTTGTTATTGTATGGTTTACCTTCAGCTTCGCCATTGGCAGCCTTTATTGCCTCGTCGATATTGCCATCTTTGCCTACCACAAAGTCGAATTTGTGGTGATGGTAGTATTCGGCATCATCCATGATGTGGAGCTTTATAGTGATAGGCTCTTGGCATGTCTTAGTGTAGATGTCGGTAAACGTCTTTGAATCTGGTGTAATATTGAACGTCACTGTGCCACCCTGAGGAGCATCCCAGTATTTGAAAACAAGCTCGTTGCCTGATTTTGCAGTACATGTGATGTTGTTTTCTGTGCTGGTAATAGTTGCATCCTTCATTGTGCGACTAAACTTAATCTTTATAGCACCATTCTGTGGAGCATCAAAGATTTCGTTTGAGGTCTGTGTATAATCTACTCCATTGATATTAATCTTCTCAAACTTAGGGTTGTTTCCATCTTCCGGTGTATTAAACTCGAATACTATAGGATAAGTCTCAGTGATAACATCGCTGGCGGAACGAACGGTAGCCACACACTCCTTGGTCTCGATAGTTGCTTTTGTAGCTACCACCTTTCCACCATTAGTGGCAGTACCGCTAACATCAGGTATCTGATCGTTTAGCTCCCATGGCGATACGTGGAAGGTTACGTGCTTATTCTTGGCTATCTGCTCTTTAATCTCTGCAGCATCATAGGTGGTGCCACCACAAGTCAGCGACTCTATAGCTGGCTTGGTGGTTGTTTCCTGTGGCTTATAGGTTATGCTTAAATATCTACTATAGATACCATCAATAAACTCTATCTTCTCGTATGCTGATTTACCAGAGCATACAGCTTCTACTTGTCGCTTATCTGTTGCGTCGGTATTTACTATGTTATCAGCAATCTTTATCTTCTCGAAATCGCTTGATGCAACCCACGTTACTACACATTTTGGTGTAGAAGGAAACTCTATAACAGAATTGCTGTTAATCTGAATTCTCTCGGTTCTTATAGGGTCGGTATTATTAAACTTACCGCTATTTGTAGCGTCAAGTTCTACCTTTATGTCAATGCTCTCACCCTTGGAATTCTTGAGCTGAGTGACGAGAATACCTTTTGTCTTTTCGTAGTTGATAGTAGGTGCACCCTCTTTCTTGTTTAGATACCATGTAGCTTTAGCCTCTGCGTCAAGGTCGTAGAAGTTGAAAGCATTGGCTTTGAATACAGGGAACAGACGACGGTCTTTACCCTCGGCAATATATTCTGTGCCGATAGTAAAGGTATTATTATTCTCGTCTACCCAATGGTCGAGGGTATTTCCCTCATAGTAAAGGGTCTTGTTTGTTGGTATTGTAAACCTATCGCCTTTCTCCACCCATGCAGCTTCAGGAGCAGAACCTGAGGCAAGTTGTCCTGGGTTGTAGGTGATGTGGAAAGTAGGCTTTTCCTTGAAGCATATCTCAAGATTGCGGTGAGTAGTGATGTCAAACTCTATTGTATAGCTTGTACGTCCACCTTTCTTTGCCTCTTCTTCGGTAGGCTCTGTTTTTGTTAATACAAACACAGTCTTATTGTCACCTGTAGCCACGCCCCATGTGCCATCTGGATTTTTGGTAACAATACCTGTGGTAGAAACATCATTTAGTCCTACCATTTTTACAGTGTTGTCGTCAATAATCTCAAGTACGGCAAGAGGATTGCCATTCTTATCTTTCTTTGCAGGGTCTACAATCTTGTCGAGTTCATAACCAAACTTACGCTTAATGGTCATTCTCACGCGGTCGCCCTTATGGAAAGCGTAGCCTCCATCGTCAAGTTCTTCGGTTTCATATTTTCCTGATGCAGATTCTATAGATGAAATCTTTCCACGAACATTATCATCAACGGTAGCGTGCAGATTTACCATGTTTGCCTTTGGTAGTTCCACCTCCAACCATTGGTAGTATGAATAGTCATTACCTATTTCAATAGCCACGTTGTTTTTTGAGCTATTAGTAGTATAGCTATACACAAATATCTTTTCGCTATTTGCTTTCTTGCGTTCTGTGTTTGTGCGTTCTACATCGAGTGTAGGTACCACGCCATCAAACTTCGTCGTTACTATCTTAGAATATGTAAGCATAGTAATCTTTGTACCATTACCTGCAGGTACCAATAGCTTGGTGCCTGGACCAAAAGCACACCAGCTGTCAAGGTCGGTATTGCGGATATAGCCATCGGTGCCAGTATCACATAGTATAGCGAAATCGCGTGTATGCGACTTGTCTGTACCTTCCTCTACCACATTCACATATGCCTGTGCTGTCCAATAAGGTTTCTGGTTGTGGCTTATATTTACAGGTTGCGCACATACCTTGCGATATTGCTTTAGGTTAGGGTCATAATAATTTTGTATGTTGCGACCAAAGTCGTAACGTACTATAGTGGTGTCGAGACGGTTATCGGCAGTAGCAAGGTTGTCTTTGAATACAGGCACAAGGGTGAGGGTCTCGTTAGGATTTCTAAACGAGTATAGCTGTCCTGGTTCGTAGCGGTTTTGATTCTCGCTACTGCTATTCTCTATAACCCAATAAGCCATTGTAGAACCTTTGCCTGCAGCATCTTTACTTCTATAGAAAGTATAGTTTGATGGTATGGCAAACGATCTTACGTTCTTTAGCTCGTCAGGAGTAATGCTATAGGTTCCATCGTTATCATCAGATGCTCCATTCACCATATCCTCAGGAAGCTTGAATACCACATTACCAATGTAACCAAGCTTGAAGTTGGCAATGATGGTGCGGTTTTCGGTTCCCATTTTAAAGATGTAAGGGTCGGTTTCTGATAGCTTATTTGTGCCATCCGACCAATAGTCGAGCATATAGTTTATCGAGGCATCACCATTCACGGTAACCTCTGTTCCTTCTGTATACCAGCATTCTGCGTTTGTTATGATATTATCTTTATTGCGAGTCTCGGTATAGAAGTTGTCGTTTGAATTAGTGAGGGTGAAAGAACCAAGTTTGATATCTGCAGAACTTACAGAAACCTTATACAACTTTTCACGCTCATAAGTTACGCTGATGGTGTTTTTGCCAACAACGATAGTGTGGTCAATAGTTCGTGCTGTGCTCACAACGCCATTTACCTTAAATTCAGTAAGCTTATAGCCATACTTAGGTGAAACAGAAATCGTAACCACATCACCTTCCTTATAGCGTTTTCCTATATTAGTATGCAAGGTGGCTTCAGGATTCTTTAATTCAGCCTTTACATTACCAGCATTCTCTACGTCTTCGTTAGGGAATGTTGTAAGGTCTTGGTTAGAGATTGTCTTTACAAAGTCTATACTTGGCAATACAGGATAAGTCACAGTAAAGTCTTTATAAAAACCCCATGAGTTATTTGAACCTGACCTTAGAATATTGATTTTAGCTTTTTCTGCATCACCCTTATAGGTGAAGGTTATTGTCTTTTTATCAGTAATCTTTACGAGCTCTTCAGGTACTGTATAGCCATTATCATCGCTAACTTCTATCCACGCATCAGTAGCACCGGAACCAAAGATGGTTTCGTTGTTATTAGATGTGTCGTCAACCTTATCTGATGCATGTATTGTAATGGTCATGCCGTAGACGGCAGGTATTGTGAACAATGTACTATTGTTTATCTGTGCACCCTCAGCTCCATTACTTAATAGGTTTATACGGTCGTCGGTATTGTCAATTTTACCATTCGAAGCATCCATCATCAATGTGATGTCTTGTTCTTCGCCTTCTACCATTATTGTCTTTGTATAAGGCAATACTTTATTGGTAGATTTATTACTGATGCTGATAGGGTGTGCCTTTCTGTAATCGAAATGCCATACCACCTCTATCGGGCTGTTTGTATCATACAGCCCGAGAGTGTTTTTTCTCATTTTTGGCTTCAGGGTTACGTCTTGCTCAAAAGCATAGTCGCTGCCTGAAGTATAAATATTAGTACCATCTGTCCAGCCTACGAAAGTGAATCTGTCTCGCGACAGCTGTATGTGGTTAGGCATAGTGGCTTTGCCTGTTTTAGGGTCGCAAAGTATTTTCTCTGGGCATACTCCCTGTATGTTCTTGTCTGAACAATCGAAACTTACATACACCGGCAAGTAGTTGCTAAGGTCTATGCCATGTATATATGCACCAGCAGGCACGCTGATAGTAAGCGTGGTTGGTGTGTTGCCTTTATAGTCTATTCCTTTTACATCTCCATCTGCTGCTGCATTAGCGTTGAAGCTTGCCCATTCAGTTCCGCTTGTATCGGTGATGGTAATGGTACCGTCTTTACTCTCATTGCATAATGTAATATCGATATGTGCTTTCTTAGCCACGCTTAGGGTTATAGTTCCACCTTTGCTGAAGCTCCATCCATGTTTTACATCATGCCATGCACCTCCATCAATATTTATCAGCTCGTGGTCCTCTTGATAGAAGTTGCTTTTTGTAAGGTTATAGATGTAGTTGCTACCATCGGTAGCCTTTTCCTCTGGTGTAGCTTTTGCATAGAGATAGAGGTCGATAGATAGCTCAGAGCCTTCCACTACCTTCTCTGACGATTCTACCGTTCCATCAAACCAACCACGAAATTTGTAACCTTCAGGAATAGTAACCTTTTTTTCTATACCTTCCATGAAAGCCAAAGGTTTGCTTGCATCAACAGTCTCATTGCCGAGTTCTGTTGTGCCATCAGTATCATAATATGTGATATTAACATTCTCTTTAACTTCTACGTTGCCATAGATTTCAAGAGACTGCATGTAAGCGTTTTGTGCAGGGTTGAGGCTATAGAACATCAACTGCACATCTTTGAGGTTCAGCTCATTGCCATTAAGGTCTTGCGTTATTTCTACTCTCTGACCATTAGAGTTTCCTTTAACATTATTTATAGCAGGAATTTTGTTGATGTAAGTATCGTATATTGTTGTCCAATCGGTATCATCCTTGCTTTTAGCTTTCAATCCCCAACCACGATCGCTGCCTGTAGATGTTTGAATATAAACAATCTTTGTAACATTCTTAATTTCTGATATTATGGCGTATGGGTCAGCTTTCTTTTCTGCCATCATCCAGCCATCGCTAACAGAGAAATCTCTATTTGTATCATCATACCAAGTTGATTTGTTATTATTATGTCCATCATTCTTAACAGATGTTTGCTTAAGATAGAAGCTAAGTGGCTGACCATCTATCGTTTTGAGCTTTTGCCCGTTCTTATTTTTGCTTATCTCCGTCTCTGTGTCGCTTGATATAATATTTGGCCAATCTTGGAAATCGGTAGAATATAGACATTTCTCCTTGTAGACAGGAGGATAATCAGCAGGTGCCATCTCGTAGGCTGGTAGTTTTGCAGTAACCTTTTCAAATTTCTGTGCAGTATATGTTCCATTTATAAAATCCCATGTTGCCCTACTAGGATTACTTTTTGCTAATGCACTATTCGCCCATACCGTCATGAAAAGCAGCATGACAGCATATAGCAACTCTTTTGTTATTATCTTATTCTTTATATTCATATATCGAGTGATTTATCTTGTTGTTGTCTTTATTATTTTCAAATACATAGTCCGCATTCATTCTCTATGCCTTCTTGGCAAAGTTCCTCAGCAACGAAGTTGAGGAGATGAAAGCGAGCATAGCTGGTGGTCATCGGGATCTCTTGCCCCATGCAGTCATAGAAAGTCTGGTGGGGTAGGTCGTGGACAGAGAGCACAAGCATTTGTCCTTGCGAACAATATATACGGCGTTCTTTTTCGGGGTGCCATTTGTCGCTAATAGGTATTTCCTCTTGCTGTATGTTTATCACGTAGCCTCCGTTTTGGAGTACCGACCACATTATATCGGCTTCACCAGGCGATATACCGGGAGTGACAATTACTACACCATCGGCAGCAGCATTGAGTATAGCTTGCTTTTCTTCTCTGAAGTCTTGCGTCAGATGGTATGGCTCATGCGTAACAGGATGGTTGCGGTGGCAGAACACCTGTAAGCGATCGGGCTCTTTCAATAAGAGCATATTGCCATATCCGCTATATCTACGACCTTTTATGGTAAGCATCATTGTACGCTTCATGAAGTCGTGGCGCTCGTTTTCGAGTATTCCAAAGAAAGGATTCTCTATGACGTAGCCGATACGGGTGTGTAGCTTTTGTTCCGTATGGCATATGCCGATGCAATATCCTGGTTGCCATAGCGATGGCTTCTCGGTAGATGCATTTCTTGCTATGCTGGCTGCAGCAGAGTTCCATTGTATCTTGCCTTCAGCCTTTAGCATATGAAGCGAGCGAGAGGTTGCTCCCATAAAGGAGCGGATTATAGTGCCGATAGGTCTGCTAAGCTCGCCCCTTACAGCTATTATGAAGTGGATGTGGTTGGGCATTATCGAGTAGCATACCAGCTCTATCTTTGGCTCTACTTGCGGCATACGCTCTAAGCTCTCCTTCACCTTTATCCCTAATGGGCTAAGCTCTATATGCGGAGCGCAAGGCTGAGATAGGGCTGGTAGCGGAAAGTGGGTGCGAGATTTGGCGGATGGCGTAGAAACGCCACCGAACGAGGATGGCTGCTTATAGCTGGTAGGGGCCTTATAGCTATCGGAGGCCTTATAGCTTGCTTGCTCCTTGTGGCCTGTCGTTTCTACGACAGGCTTAAGCACAAAAGGCATAGCCCCCGTGCCCAACAGCGCATGGCGGTAGTAATAAGCATCTGCGCTTGCAGCCTTTACCTCTTCAGGGTGCTCCTTCATCCAGCCGTATATAGCAGCGCTGCTACCAGCAAGGGTGCCAAGAAGCTTTTGGCTACCATTTATGTTGAGCGTTATCATATATGTACCAGGCTTACGGCTATCTTTCCACAGAGGCCAGCGTGTCATGCGGTGCTCTGTGGCATAGCGCCAGCCTACGCCATCTATATGGATTAGGCGTTTGCCGTTTTTAGTGGTTGAATATGATGGTTGCTCAGCCATAAGTATTCTTTTAGATATTTGTTTTATCAAAATATCTGTGATATTTAACGCAGGAAGTAGTCACTTATTGTACCATTATCTTTGCCTTGCCGAAGATATATGCTCCTTGCTGGAATCCGCTATATACAGAATTACCTGGTATCACATCGAGGATGCGGTAGAGCTGTCCTGTTATAGTGTATACATAGATGGTGGTAGAGATATTACTCTCTATTCGCACCTTGTTATTATTAATAGGGCGAACAATTAGATAGCTACCTGTAGCATCATCCTTGTCTGCCACACCTATCTCTGGTGTTATCTTGTCAATGCCTGTAGACTCAGCAATCTTTATCATAGATGGAGCATAAGACAGGGCTTTTGCCTTAGTAGTCTTTGCTGTCATATATGTACGGAACGGCATTATGCTTGTAGCAGTAGAGGTTTCAGAGATGAAAGCGTTACCTTTGTCGTTCATACTGTAGATGGCATCCTTCTTGATATCTTTGGCAGCGAATGTACCGCAATGAGTGTAGCCATCTTTTGTTGTAGCCATTTGCTTAGTAACAGGGATTGTTATCGAGCCATACGACGTTTCCATGTTTTCGTAGCCATAAGCATTGAAAGCAACAGTCTGCTCAGGTTCACTCTTGCCAAGGATATCGTTGTAGAACTTGCTTGAGAGGTCGAACTCATAATAGCCATCGCCAGGGAAGCGTACTATGTATGGCACCTCAGAGGTGAGCAATGGGTAGTTGCTGTAGGTGTGAGGGGCGGCATAGTAAGGGTTGGCGTCCTTGTTGTAGAGGCGGGATTCATAGGTGTCTATGAAGAATGGGGTGGCGAAGGTGTAGGAAACACCTTCGGACAAGGATGGAGAGCCAGAGCCTGCAGATGTAGAGCCAGAACCTGCAGATGGAGAACTAGAGCCTGCAGATGTAGAGCCAGAGCTTTCGGCTTTAGGCATGAAGAGACCATCGCTGGTTAAGCCTGGACGCTGGAAGGTTGCAGCTATATCTGTACCATTTTTGCCAACAGTGGTAAGACCGCGAAGCCAGTACTCATGGTGTAAGGTATGAGTATTTAGAGATGGTGTTGATAGCTCATCGTCAGTTGGTATGCCGTAGAAGTGAGTGATCTCGCCATTTATAGATGCTACAACCTTATGAACAGTGAATGGTAAGCAGATTCCTTCCCAAGCGCCAGTGTTGTCGTTGGCATATTGCTGTGGCTTGCGTACATACCAAGCACGGTTGGTAACGGTGAATGGTAATGGCGCACAGAAGTTGTTGTTTTCACAGATACCGCCTTCGCTATTCTTGTTATCAGCGGTGCGCTCCACGAGGTGGAGGAAGGCTGTAGTGAAGCCTTCTGTATTTGTGAATACATGATGTCCCTTTATCAGCGACTCTCTTGTACTTTCGTAGTATCTGAGATATTTGTTTACTACATCGTAAGCCTCGGTGTCGCTGTCTATGTCAACATTATTATTTGTATATACCAATAGATTCTTGGTGACATCATCCTTTACGCTGAAGTCGCTGAATACCTTAGCATTGTCATCGACAGGAGGGTAGAAGATACAATTGGTTGTTTTTGTGGCTTTGCTGATATCGCCTTTACAGGTGAAGTCGATAGCAGTGATGCTTGGTTGATGTACATAGGTAGTCATGGTGCCACCTAAGTAGTTGTAAGCATTGTAATGGAATGCATCAAGCTTGGTGTCGCCATAATAGCCAGCTGTGCGGTATACACGGTTTGTCATGTAGCAATTCTGATGAGACTCTATAGCCTGTGGGCATGACTCTGGTGTGGCCTGCAGCTTTTGCCCCCAGAAGATGAAGTCGTTCATGATGTTGGAAGCAGCGAGGGTGGTGGCTGCATGGTTGGCATCGAAGAGAGGCTCGTAGGCGAACGGCGTAGAAACGCCGTCGAACGAGGATGGGGAAGATGAGGAGGCAGAAGATGAGCCAGCCTTTACTCTTGCTTTATCGATGTCGTGGGCTTGATTATGGCGGGTTTCTGCCTGCTCGTAGTTAGGGAGGTCGCTATCAAGACCTGTACGGAGGTAGGTGATACCTGTGTTCTTACCGGTGATAGCATCAGTACGGTTGGCATACTGGTAGTCGCCATTTGCATAATAGTCATAGACATATTTTAGAGCCTTCATGTCGTCAGGATTATTGCCATCATTGCTATAGCGAGCACGGAGGTAGTACTCGTTGAGGTCGTAGCCAACCTTGCCGTATCTGAAGTCGTCTGCCGTATAATGAGTATCTCTTGTGCCGTCCATGTGATAGACGATAGGCTGTATGCCCTTGTTATATTCGAAGCAGCAGTGGTAAGTACCCTTATTGCTAGCTGCGATATTGCCGCTCTCAAGACCGAGGTTATATATTTGACCTTGGTTCTCTGCGAGGAGAGACTTATCTTGTGGTAAGCCATGGATGACATGACCATTACCATGGAAGATACCATGGAAGATGCCTGTGCCACAAACGAAGTCGCTTGGCACAGTAAGGTCTTTTTGAAGCACGAATTGAGCGTTGGCACCATATCGAGGAGCTTTGCCGTCTGCGCCTATGGTGTCAATGAAGTTGATGAAAGCTGTGAGATCGCTTAAATCAGAGATATAGATACGAGGTTCTGCAAATGGAACCGTTGTAGTACCTGTAGCAGCATCCTTTTCTTCTTTAGCACGCTTAATAGCCTCTGCAAGATGAAGGTCGAGACCTTCTTTGTGAGGATTCATGCGGTGATAGTTATGGATTAAGAATTCATTGTCGTTGTCCATATCTACTGTGAAGATCTTATCCAATCCATTCATGGTGATACCAAGTTGCACACCATAGCCATTCATGAAGTAGTAGGCAGGGATATCCAGATAGTCGTTAGTCTTATCATATTTGCAGTTCTTGAAAAGACCTTCGGCAGTCTTGGCGTCACCTTGCTTATATGTGTCGTAGCCTGCAGCCTTTTTGGTAATATCCCATTCTGTATTGTCTTCGAATTCCCACTTACCATCAGCATTCTTCTTACGCTTACCAATACGCCAATAGTAACCATTAGCAGAGAATGCTTGGTCGGCAGCGATGGTGACATTATTCTTTTTCAAGCGAATCATTTCGCCCGGCAAAGCACAGTTGTCAACAGTAATATTACCATTGATATTCGGACCCTGTACATATTCTATAGTCAGGTAGATGGTATATGTATAGACACGTGGCACCTCGCAGAAATAGTTATCACCTGCTATAACATCTTTGATATTTACAGGAGCGTATCCATCTGCATCCTTTTTGAATATTTTGGTAGTATTATTTACCTTTGCATACCCTTAACCGTTTGAGCATTGAGGACACCCGCTCCGATTCCTAGCATTGCCTGGAAAGCCAAC
>ERZ1031540.45-NODE-45-length-22551-cov-7.486442_pt1 | contig 22551 bp, 5 predicted proteins | sample MGYA00519031_ERZ1031540 | MGnify/ENA primary metagenome ERZ1031540 (study PRJEB33719, sample SAMN04261166) | wastewater metagenome | biome: rural village; feature: human; material: feces | host: Homo sapiens | place: El Salvador | collected 2013-01-07 ... | reverse complement strand
TTGTGTTTGGCAGGAATCAATGTAGCAGACCTATATTCAATGAAAAAGAAAGATTACTTTGATGGGATTCTCCACTATGAGAGAAGAAAGACGAGGACAAAAAGGGAAGACCATGCCTATATTGAAATGAAAGTGCCCGACATGCTTCTGCCTACCATGGAAAAATATTTTTCCACCCAGGATGACGAGTTTCTGTTTTACTTTCATAAGCGAAATCCTTTAGGAACGCTTAATTCAAAGTTGAGCCGTAGTTTGAAGGAACTATGCGAGATTTTACATATAACTGGTAGCCAATACACTCCTTACACCTTTAGGCATACTTGGGCGACCATCGCACAGAACGACTTGGGGGCAAGCTACGAGGAGATTGGCTTTGCCATGAACCACATCAGCACACACAAGGTGACGATGGGCTACGTGAAGCCTGATTTCTCTCGGGCGTGGGAACTAAACGAGAGGGTGGTGGAGAAGATTTTCTTCACCAACGACAAGAGCAAGCGACTGGAGGAGCACCATCTTCCAACCTTTGACAAGGTGGAGGAAAAGTTTGAGTTGTGTGCGGACGCTTACTTCATGGGTGAGGTGGTGGCTCATGTGGATGGCAAGGGCTACCACGACACTGATGAGATTATTGACCAGCTCATGGACTCCATCAAGGACGGCGTGCCCGACAAATGCACCATCCAAATCAAGGTGGTGAACATGACCAAAGGACAGACCAAGTACTTTGAGAGAGTTCGTGACACCTTAAACACACAAAAATGACGGATTAAGATGTTTTTGGTACGCTTATTGTGTAAATTGTGTTAAAATAGTTTTGTTTCGGTACGCATTCCCAACATATCATTCCAAAGGGTAGTCTTCTCTAAACAAGCGAAAATTTTAGAGAGGGCTACCCTTTTTGCGTAGTTAGCCATTGTTAACAATCTTGAGGTTCTTGATGTTGATGGTGGTCTCCTCCTTCTTGAAGTTCTCATCCAGCTTCATCAAAGTCTCCTCGACCGTGAGGCTTCTCGTATCGTCACTGTTGAACGATATGGACTGTAGCTTAGGGGCGACGTATGGCAGGAACTTGGCAATCATCGCCAGCCTTCCAGCAGGCTCCTCGATGGCGTACAAGTCCTGTGCGAGCGAGAAACCTTTCTCGTTCATGCCGTTGAGATAACCAGTGATGGCATCCTTCAAGCTCTCACGCACCGCCTTCGTCACCTTGTTTGGCGTTCCAGCCTTGCGTCCTCCAGTCTTCTTCCTTTTCTCCTTTGGAGTCTTGTTGTTTCCTTCTTCTTTCTTCATTTGCTTCGGTGTTTATGTGAAATCGAGTGCAAATATAGCGAAAACTTTCAATAGTTGTGCTCTGAGTTGCGCAATATATCGCAAGAGATAGTGAAAAACACATTACTTTTGACGCATGTTTAAACATTTTTATATTCGGATATTATGGGATTGATAGGAAGTATAGCTGGTGGACTCACCTCGGCAGTGGGTGGCGTTCTTTCAGCAAAAGCAATGAACAAGGCATACGACCAAGCCTTGAAGACATATCAGAACCGTATGCAGGACGTAAAGGACCATCGTGATGCCCTCTACTACCAAGACCCGACGCAGAGCGCAGAGAACCAAGTGGCGGTGACGAACGCACAGAAGGTGCTTGACGATGCCACGAAGAAAGCCAAGGGCACGAACATCGTGACAGGTGGCAGCGACGAGTCGGTTGCGCTCAGCAAGCAAGCGGCGCAGGAGCAGGTGGGCAAGATGATGCAGGACGCAGCGGTTCAAGGTGCTCAGAACAAGGAGAACGTATGGAACAACGCCGACAGCCAGATAGGCAAGATGACGGAGTACATCGCTTCCACGCAGAAGGAACGTGGCATAGGTCAGGCTAAGGCAATCGGTCAGGCGGCAGGTGGGTTGGCGAGCGCAGCCAACAGTTTGCCATGGTAAGGGAAGGAGGTAGATATGGGAGTATTCAAAAATATATTTGAGAGACAATCGTCCTCGCCGATAACTCCAGTGACGGACTTTCCTTCAAACGACGGCGGAACGTCCGCCCCTTCCCCTGTAGTGGAGGCGGCGAGTGAGCTGCAAACCACCCCTTCTGATTCTCCAACGGATTCAAGCGTGGCGACCCCTTCGCCAACAGGAGAAAGCACAACGCCTTCTCCTAGCGTGCCAAGTCCTCAGAACGGAACGCAAGGCGTGAGTTTCACGCAACAGCCAACGGCGGAAGTGGCGCAGGTAACACCTGGGCAAGGCATACAGATAGACTGGAGCAAGCCCTACAGTCAGATAGAGCAGAATCCAATCTTGCGCCAGATGACACCTTACGACATCATGAAGGATTACTCCAAGAATGGTGATGGCAAGTGGTCTGAGTTTATGCCATGGCTTAGCAAGTATGGAGACCCCGACAAGACCGTTGAGGCTAATGACATTTTGGCGAAGAAAGCCGAGCGTCAAGCCAAGTGGGAACAGCTAGGAAATCTTTTTAGTCATATAGGAAACTTTGTCGGTACTGCAATCGGTGCACCTTCTCAGCAGATAGAATCCGCCAAGGAGCTAACCGAACGTCAGCGCAAGATTCGTGAATCCACCGATGCCCTTCGTCAGAAAGGCTACGACCAGATGATGGTGAACATCTGGAAGGAGCGGCAGGACAAGCAAGCACAGATGCAAGCCGATGCAGCAGCCAAGGCAAATCAAGCGCAAGCCGAATACTATGGTTCGCAGAAGAACCAAGTGGATGCCTTGACACCTCAGAAGGTAGCCACCGAGATAGCCAAGCAAAACGCCTCGAACGCTTCGGCAGGACTGAGCACCGCCAAGACCAAGACGGAGAACGAACTTCGACCAGACAAGAAGAATCTCCTCAAAGGTCAGACCAACAATCAGAACGCCGCCGCAGCCGACCATCGGGCAGGTATCGCCGTCAAGGGCGCACAAGTCAAGCACATCAAATCACAGACGGAAGGGCAGGAACAGAAGAACGCCAACCAAAAGGATGCCGATGACTTCAACAACCTATACGCCAACGACCCAGAGTTTAAGAAACATGCAGACCGATGGGCTAAGAACAACGGCATGGCGGTAGGCAGCAACACCGACTATGGAAAGGGTGGCACTTGGGCTAACGAGAAGAACCGCCAACAGGCGACCAAGTGGGCTAAGGAGCAGATGGCACGTACACGCCGCATGACACCACCTTCTCGCAGAAACGGTGGAGGAGGCAACAGCAAGGTTCCACCTTCGAGACGAAAGAAATAAGTATAACAAAAAGATATTCAAGCTATGTATGACGAGCAAGACAGAAAGTATTTCTATGAGGAGTTCAAAAAGAACGGCTACCAAGTAGGCAGCTATGATGACTTCAAGAAAGACTTGAATAACAAGGAAGACCGTGACTGGTACTATAACGAAGCCAAGAGCATGGGTTACGATGTGGGAAGTTCGCAGGACTTCGACAATATGGTGTTGGAGCCTACTCCTTCCAGTTCCACCTCGCAAGCAGCTCCTTCTTCTACTTCCGTTCCAACGAGTGGGCAACCAGTGGCTAGCGGTCAGCAACCTCAGACACTGCCAACTCAACAGCAAACGGTGCAACAGAAGCCAGTTAACGCACCTGTTGCCACCAATCAAGTGGAGCAACCATCCTCAGAGGAGGGAAAGACTGGTCTCATTTCGCAAGCCATGGGAATGATTCCGAAGGGCGTGCAGACCAGCAACGGAACATTACAACCTTCTCCTTCCATTCCTCAGTCGGTTGTGGAAGGAAATCAGCAGGAAGAGGTTGCGACACCAACACAACAAGTGAAGCCAGACGTGGTGACAAACGATACGTCCAACGACATCGTAGCCAAGTATGGCAACTATCTCAGCCAAGGCGGTGACGTGGATGCCTTGCAGCAGACCGCATCCGACTTGTTGGCTGATGGCAGGGCGAAAACGCCAGAAGAAGCCATCGAAATGGCTAAGCAAGGTTTGTTTGGCACGGCTGACATCTTGGCGAAGCAGACCACCAATCAGTTTGTTTCCTCATTGGATGCCAACAATTCGGGAATGGTGGATAATGCCATTGATGCCCAGTGGTACAGCCACGACGTGCAGGACAAGTTGAAGGACGAGGCTACACGCATGGGTATCAGCTATGATGACTACATTGCCCACTTCGTGAAGCCAGCCATGGTGGAGAGCCTTGTGGAGAAGTATGGCAGCAACTACCGAAAGATAGCCGAGGACGTTGCCACACGCCTCTATGCTCATGAGGGTGATGTAGATAGCCAGCTAGAGCAAAATGACAACTACAATGATGCAGCGTCCATCATCAACCAATTCATCAAGCAACCAGTAGCTGATGCCATCAATAAGGCTGAGGCAGAGGCAAACAGCTATTTACAGAAGTACAACAAAACCTACAGTGGTTATTATTCCGTAGATGAAGCTTCTCCTCAGACTGCAACGGCTATGGGTGAGTACAACAAGATGCGTGACCCTCAGAAGGTTCTCAACTCGCTTACCAAGCAGTTGAGCGGTATTGTGGATGACCCTGATTTCACCTTGGCGTTGGTCAAGGTGATGGACAAACGTGGCTATAGTTATGACAAGATAGATGATTTTGTCAAGACATACGTGAAACCTATGCTCAACGCCTCTATCAAGGGAGAACTTGACCGTTTGGAAATGAAGAAGCTCATTCCTCATAACAGTTTCGAGTACATCATGAAGACTGGCTTGGGCAATACTATCGTTGGCAAGGTGTCACGCAAACTGATGCAGACCGATTATCAGAATTGGTTGGAGGACATGGCCAACCAACAGTATCAGCCTGGATTTTGGGAGAACGTGGCAAGCGGTGCTCTTACCTTCGCAGGTGACGCTTGGAGTTATTGGCTACCAGGTGCGGCAGGAGGCAAGATTACCAAGAGTATGATTGCCAAGGCTGAGGGCAAGCTTGCAGGTGACTTGATGGCAAAGGGCATGGAGCGCAAGATGGCTGAGCGTGCCGCCAAGATGCTCGTCGGAAGAAGCAAGACCACGGCGTTGAAGACTGGTGCAGCCCATGGAGCGGTAACGTTTGGTGGTCAGTCTGCCATTTCCACGCCTATCAATGAGGTTTACCGTGACGGTCAGTTTGACGAGAACGGAAAGCCATACCATACATCGGTTGAAAAGGTTCTCGCCAAAACAATAGGAGAGGTGACCAAGGGAGCTGCACTTGGCACTATCATGCAAGGTGGCACTCTTGCCAACATGATAGGCAAGGGAAGAGGTCTTGCAGCCAACATTCTCGCAGACGTGGGTGGGAAAGCCGTTGACTCCAGCATCATGACAGGTCAGGCGTTGATTGAGCACATGGCGCAAGACCCTAATTTCAAGCCAACAGGCAAGGATGCCGCCGAGAGTTTCTTGGAAAGCATGGCAAACCTCACGGCAATCGGTCTTCCTGGCATGATGGGCAAGTACGCACATTTCAAGGATGCGAGGGAGTTCAACTGCAAATATGACTTCAACGATGAGGACTTAGCCCAGTTGAGACGATTCGGCTACTATGATCTACGCACCGCCTTCGAGGATTTGGGCATCAACGGCAACAGTATCAATGGTGATGCTGAATTGATGGGACAACTCACTAAGAAGTACATGGACTTGATGAGCGACAAATCCGTTCCTGAGGTGTTGAAGGCAAAGATGATGGCGGTGGTCGAGGGCAAGCGTCCTCAGTCCTTCTCGCCAGTCATAGACAGCATCATCGTGCAACCGATGGACGGCAAGGTGTATCTGGAGACGTTGAACAAGGACGGTGGAATCATCGACCGCAAATCATTCTCCTCATACGATGAAGCCAAGAAGGCTGAGAAAAGCCTTGACTACGAAAAGTCTCTCAATCTCACTTCCGCTTACGAAAACGCCTACCATACCGATGCCTTGCAGGAGCACTTGGATGATGTCTATGCCAAGGCAAGGGAGAAATATGGTATGGGCGAAGGTTTGACCGACGAGGACAAAGCTGCCATCTACTTGCACCAGAATGCCAATGCAATAGGTGACATCATGCAAAAGCAGCAGAGTGGTATGGAGTTGACCGAGCAGGAGCAACAACTTCTGAATGGCTATCGCCACTTCTATGACAGTGCCTTCGAGAATAGCAGCATCATGCGTGACTATGTGCGCACCTTCGAGGATTCGCAAGGCGTGCCACATGGGACACTTCGTGAGGCTTTGGAAGGTGATGGCAAGAAACGCACCGAGAAGCAGCAGAAACTTGTTGAGGCATACCAGAAGCAGCTCTATAACGACATCGTACTGAAACGTGAAATGAAACAGACGGTGGATGACCTTTACCGCCAGTCTCATAGCGAAGGGCAGAAGCAAATCGGGAAAAGCGGTGTTACAGCAGAAGGAGAAAATCCAACAGAAACGACACCTCAAACAACTCCAGTGGAAGAAAACGGTCAAAAAATAGCCGAAAATGTCCGCAATATAGCCGAAAATAGCCAAGAGGTAGCAAGTGGTGTTCCTCCTACAGAGCCTACAACGACTCCGCCAACACCTCCAACCCCACCTTCTTCATCAGTAGGTGGTGAAACTCCTTCCGTCAGTGATGCGTACAAGCGTGGTCAGGATGCGGTTGCCAATGTAGATAGCGAGACCTTGACGGCAATAGACCATGCCGACGATGTGGCTGAGGCTAGGTTGCAGCGTGCCTTCAAGGGGAACGAGACCTTGCTACAGACGATATACAATGCTATTGATGAAGGTAAGGACATGGAGCAGTTTATCGCCCAGAAAGCCAACATGCTCAATGAGGTGCAGCGTGATGCCATACGCAAGTATGCCGACGCACATCAAGCCAAGCAAGGTGTGCTCTATGGTATTGACCACGCCGATGATGGCTATGCCGAGGCTATGACAGAGCAGCTTTGGCCATACGCCACCGAAGACGGAAACATTGTTCCTGTTATCCTTTTGGATGGTACGACGGCATTCTTGAAGAAGGATAACGAGTATGGCGGTACATTCGTGACCACCACTGACGAGAATGGTCAACCTACGATTAGGCAGATACATACATCTGAAATCAAGGAAATAGGCAACCCAATTCCTTTCCAAGACTATGTGAACCAACTGGCGGAGCAGAATCATGCTGCAACTGTCCAGAAGTTCACTTCCATGTTTGACGGAAGCAACTTGCAACCAGGGCAAACCGTGGAGATAGCCATGGAGTCAGGAACTGACTCTATTTCCATGTCGTTTGCAGGATATACCCAAGATGGGCGTATTGTGCTTTCCGATGGCAAAGACCAAATAGCACTCACAAAGGAGGAGTTCGCACAAATGCGCAACAACGCCATGCAAGCGTCCATCAATGCCGAACTTGACGCAGAGGAGGTGCAGCGTGAGAACGATGCCGTTGCCAAGGCTGAGACCGAGAAGAAACAACGTTTCGCTGATGGAATCGTGGGATATGAGGACGGCAAGATGGACTATTCATCCAAGGAGTCAGACCCTAAGGTGGTGGCTGAGTACTTGCAGGACGAGTATGGCGAGGATCATGGGAAACTGTTGAGCCTTATCAATGGTAGTCGTGCCGACATCAAGGAGCAACTTGACAACAAGAGAAAGCAAGCAGCCGAGTACGAGGACTGGCTTGACACCAATGCCGACCTAGACCCATCGAAGGCTCAGAAGGTGACAGACGAGCTGAACCTTGTGAAAGAGCAGATGGATGACCTTTCCACTCGCTACAAAAATTGGAACACTATCCGCAATTCCGTGATGACTCCCGATGAAATCAGGGCGATGAAGGATGAGCGCACCAAGACAATCAAGGACGTTGGTGTGGATGAAAGTGCCATCGCTCCTTCCGATGAGCGTGAGGTCTCTGTTTTGTCAAATGACGAATTGAAGAAGCAATATCCTACTTTGGATGAGGCTAGCAACCATATTGCCTCTGAGCGAAAGCGTATCTACGACTTGCAATCCAACGAGGTTCAACCTCAGATAGATGGGATAAAGGATGTGTTGGAACAATACAAGAACGGTGAGATAGAGCTGGAGCCAGAGCAAATCAAGGAAATAAACACCACCAAGGCTCAGTTGGAGGCACGTCAGCAAGGCTTGACCGACTCTGCCAAGGAATTGAAGGCGCAAGCAGGAAAGTTGAATAGGCTTTATAAGGATGAACTTGATGCGGAGGAAATGTCAAACTTAGGCATGACCCCATCAGAGCAAAGACGTGAGCAAGTCAAGAAGGCTTTGGCAAAGGGAGATATGAATGCCATCGCCCAAATTTACAAGGACGCTCCAACTGATGTTACCGACCTGACACCTCAGACATTGGAAGAAGCCATATCCGAGCGTCTTCCTGTTCATGGCATCAATGCGGAATCCTTGCAGCAGGAACTTGGAAAGGACAGCTTCAAGTATGGCATAGGCAAGGGATATGACTCCAACAAGTTCAATTATCTTTTGGCCAAGAAAGGCGAGGGTGAGACTGTAGCCAGCATTTCAAAGCGTGTTTGGGAGAACCTTCCTCCAAACTTGGAGAATATGGGTTATACTGACCAAGATGTTCGCAATGCACTTCTTGATATGTTCAAGACATACGACAGCGTGAAGGACATGATGAATGTCGCCTTGATTAATCGAATCGCACAGGCGGAAAACGAGCTTTCTACTGAGGAAGAGTATTATGAGGCTCAGAAAGACCGTGAAATTAACGAAAGACAGGCAGAAATAGAGGCGTTTGATTCGTTTATTCAAGATAAAGCAGTATCTTTGCCATCTGAAAGCGAACTGAACAACATCTATGGTATGGAATATGACCAAATCATGTTTGAGCAGGAGCGTGAGAATCAATATAAAGATTACGTAAAATCAATATTACCAGAACTATCAGAGTATGATGACAGAAGAACAGAAGCAGAGAATGCAGGAGGCGGTGGACTGGATAGCGACACTGCACGGAGAGGAGTTGTTGAAGGAAGTAGCCAAGGCGAAGAAGCTGGCAGACGAGAAGTTTCTGATAAGTCCTCGCCTGAAACAACATCTAATCAAGTCAGCGAAAGGCGACCAGAGACTGGCAGCGTGGAATCTAGCGAAGGCACAGTTGATAGAACTTCACATCTACCGCAAGAAGCATCCTTCGGAGAACGTCTAAAGAACGCCATTGCCGAGACGGAAACTGAGCCTACTGAGGCGCAGAAGAAGGCTGGCAACTACAAGAAAGGTCACTTGAAGTTTGGTGGCTATGATTTCACGGTGGAGACACCTAAGGGTGTAACCCGAAGCGGAAAGGACGAGAACGGCAAGCCTTGGAGCGTGACCATGCACGACACGTATGGCTATGTCCTTGGCAAGATAGGTGTTGATGGCGACCACATCGACATGTTCATCAACGATGCCGCCGACCTTGACACGTTCGACGGCAACGTGTTCGTCATCGACCAAGTGAACCCGAAGACAGGCGAGTTTGACGAGCACAAGGTGATGTATGGCTATCCTTCCGAGGAGGATGCCAAGAACGCTTACTTGCAGAACTATTCTCCAGGATGGAAAGGTCTTGGTGAGGTTACTTCCGTGCCTAAGGCTACCTTCGACAAGTGGCTGCAATCCTCAGACCGCAAGACAAAGCCGTTTGCCAACTATGCCATGGTGAAGAGCGAGGTGAAGCCCAAGGCGGCTTCAATCATCAAGGGTGAGAAGTGGAATGCCACTGGTGAGCCAGAGAAATACAGGGGTAGAGTAAAGAAACATGCTGAAAGTCACGACGTGGTTTGGACTATCGGCAAGAATCGTTATGGCTCTACCACGGCGGAGCGTGACATGATAGAAACCTTGTTGGAAGACTACAAGAGTGGTGTGCCGTTGTGGAACGCATACGAGAAGGGAGAAATCATCCTTTCTCCTAACGAGGCGGCTATCATCAAGGCGGTAATCAAGGAGAACGAGAACCAACAGCCTAGGATTAGGTTCAGCAAGGTATCAGACGAACAGGCTCAGCTTGATGCAGATTACCTTGATGCGGTTAATCGTGGCGACATGGAAAAGGCTCAGAAAATGGTGAATGAAGCTGCCGAGGCTGCTGGCTATTCTACCGATTCCAGCTATCAGGGCACTTCTGCCTTCAATGGTTCTGCACCTTGGGGCAATGGCTACTTCTTGACCAAGGAAGAGCGCAAGGAGGCGTGGGATAATGATGAATATGACGGAGACCAAACTTTGGGTGATTATATCCATCGTGGTATAGATGCGATGAATCTCGATTTCATAGCATTAGACCCTCGTAATTATCGTGCAGCTGACCCTATGCGCAAGGAGGCTATTGATAACGTGCGTAACGCTATCCAGAAGAAGAGTGAGACTATTACCATGTATAGAAGTGTTCCTTCTGATGTTAAGGAAGGTTCTTTCAGAAATGGTGATTGGGTTACTCCAAGTCGTGCTTATGCGGTTGATAATGCTAAGGTTCATGGTTGGGGTGATAACTTCAATATTATTGAACAGAAAGTTCCTGTTGATGAAATATGGTGGGATGGTAACGATATAGCTGAATGGGGCTATGGTCGTGAGGAAGACTATGTTAATGACACAGACTTCGCATATAAGAACACCAAGAACAACCGAAAGTTACTTGATGCCGTCACATACGATGACAAGGGAAATGTCATTCCTTTGTCTCAACGTTTCAACTCTCGCAAGTCCGATGAGCGTTATCAGAAGGGCAGCTCTGCCTTGAAACCAACACGTCAGGAAGAGGTGTTGCGTGATGCCGTCATCGACAAATTACGTGAGGGCGGCATGGACGTGATTACCGACGTGGAAGAAGGGCAGAGAGTGATTGAAATGGAGAATGGTGTAAGAATGAGTGCCAAGAAAAAGAGAGCACTTGAAACCGCCTCGCTTGGAGCAAATCCAAGGTCATTAACTGCCATTTCAAGTGCTGACGGTGCAAAGATACTAAAAAATCTTGATAGTCTTGTCAAGAATTTAGAAAACTCTCCAACTCAGCCGAAAACTTTCATAGGAGAAATGGCAGACGCTCTTGGCATAGACATGAAAGATAAGTCTAGCAAGTATGCCACGTTTGAGTGTAAGAATGGCAATGTGGTAACTGTCCGTGTCAGCGACCATAACGCAACCGTCTCCAACCTAGACACAAACGGACAATCAGATGCTATCAGTGTCGTTGTTACCAATAAGGACAACAAAGGTATTACCAATGATGGTGATGCTCATATCGTTGAGTTCTACTATAATGCCATTAAGTTGCGCAAGGCTGAGGGCAAACCTTTGGCAGACATCGCTAATTCTATCAAGCAAGCACTGTATAGTGGTGAGTTCAAGGACACGACTGGACTTGCTGAGAAGCAGGAGGTGAATGCCAACTACATTCGTGAACAGCGAGTATATCATGGTAGCGGTGCAGAGGAAGGTGACACTAACTATGTCATCTTCAAGCCAGAGGATATGCAGATAAAGAATCATGTGAAGTTTTTCCGCACTCCTAACGGTGAGGCATACGGTTACACCGTAGATGGCAAGATTTACATCGACCCTCGTATTGCGAACAGTGAAACTCCTATCCATGAATATGCCCACTTGTGGGCTGAGGCGGTGCGTTCTGGCAATTCTAAGGAGTGGGAGAACATCGTGAACCTCATGAAGGGCTTGAAGCCTGTGTGGGATAAGGTGAGGAGGGAATATCCTCACTTGGAGACTGACAGCGACATCGCCGACGAGGTACTTGCCCAATATTCAGGCAAGAGAGGTGCGGAGCGAATCCGTGAGGAGTATGATGCCATCCTCGACGGTGATGGTAGCGTCACGGAGAAGGCGAAGGCACTCTATGCCCTTCAACGGTTGAAGAAGGTTCTTGCCAAGTTCTGGAAGAAGGTTGCCGACTTCCTTCACATCCACTTCACCACAGCTGAGGAGGTAGCAGACCGTGTGATGAAGGACTTGCTCGATGGCATTGACCCACGAGAGGCTGCCAAGGCTGCTAAGGCTTCAAGGGATGCGGACAAAACCATGTTTGGTATGCACAACATCAGCCTTGACAAGCTACGCAAAGCTATCAAGCAAGGTGGCTTTGCTGCTCCTTCCATGGGTGTAATAGACTCCAAAAACGGAATATATTCGGGCTTTGGTGAGATTACACTGATACCGAAGGCAGAAAAGATAGCCAAGAGAACAGGCAAGAACATCGGTACTTATGCTGCTGATGCGTGGACTCCTATCTATCCACCTGTAGAGAAAAAGTTTGGCGGAAATGGTAGTGATGTGGCTTACAATGACATCGAGTCTGTTCCAAAGGAAATGCAAAGTCTCACAAGAAATGCCATCAACAGCTTCATGGATGGTCGTGATACAAACAGCTTGGCTTATCTCTATTTGCATGAGAAAGGAAAAGCTCCTGAGTTGGTGCATGTGGAAGGTAAATATCCAAAGGAACTCCATGATGAGGTGAAAGGCATCTTGGGAAAATTGGATAGTATCTATTCAACTACTGATGAACAGAAGGAAAAGCTTCTTGATTTGTTCATTCGTGAGGTATATGATGGTAATCGGGAGGAGTTTGACAATGACATCAAGAACTTCATCAAGAAGGATGAGGAGTTTATCAAAAAAAGACCAAACTCCAATATTGCCAAGAACAAACAACTTGATGTTGATTGGATGAAGGAACATGGCTATGACTATGGGGCTTTGTCTCGTTTCGTTGATGGCATACTGCGTGATGCAGAGACTTCTGGTAAGGTGGACGAGAATGCAACGATGAAAGCTGCACAACAATACATTCAGGACAATGGCATGAAGGAAGACTTCGATTCATGGAAAGAAAAACTCAATGACCGCTATAATGTGGAGGAGGTTATCTTTGCTGGATATAAGGCTGACGGCAATCGCAAGTATCTGCCTAACACCGTGGAGAATGCGGTGAAGGTAATGAAACAAGACGGCAAGAATGCTTCCGTTGGTTCGGCTTCTTTCAGTCATTTCGTAGCATCTATATTGAAACCTATGGGGACTCTTGACCAAATCCGAAAGAAGAAGGGCAATTTTACCGACAACTATGAGGACGATGAGAAGTTCCAAGAAAAATGGCAACCTGTCTATGATGAGTTGGCTGATAAGATGCAACCTGATGCTGGTCCATTTGAAAGCTATGGCATGGATAGATTGGAAGAGGCTGCCACACAGAAGAATCCAAAGAAATATGCTAAGGATGAGTATGGTGTGGACTTGACTGACGAGGACATCGACAAGTTGAATGAATTGATTGATGCTGTCAAGAATGAGAAGCCTTCCATCTATTTCGAGACCAAGTTCATTCGTCCTTATGGTCTTGATGAATTTGAGAAGGCTATTGTGCCAAAGGACACTCCTAAGGACGTGGTGGATGCCTTGAAGAAGGCTGGCATTGATGTGCATACTTATGATGGGAAGGAAGAACGTGAAAAGGTTACGATGGATGCCATCAATAACTCTGAGGGCATTCGCTTCATGTTTGCAGGTGAGAAGGGAGCTGCTGAGGCTGACAAGGCAGAGGAGCAAACCATCCGCATGGATAACCTGCAAGTAGCAAAAGCGATGGAAAATAATGCTCTAACACCAAAAGTCATAAAGTTTGCAACAGGTTGGGAACGTGGTGCTGATGGAAAATGGAGATATGAAATCCCTGATTTTAAATCAGAGAAGCCAATAACTGTAGATAAAGATATAAATATTGTTCATGTAGGTCCTTATGCTCCTTACAACGAACCTTTGTGTAAGTTGTCTGACCTCATTGATGATAAAGGGCTGTTTGATGCTTATCCATCTCTAAAGAACGTTGATGTTCAGATGGTGGGGAAAACGGATTTGCAAGGAATGTATGATAATCTCCACAATAACATTGCGTTAAGAACGGATATGTTTACCGTGGAGAAGAAATATTCTAAGCCATCTAATTTCAAGGACATCGAGGTTGCTAAAAAGAAATTTATGGATGCGTGTGCTTCCTTTCCTGATGATACAAAAAGTTGGGCGGATGATGCTATAGATCAGTTTGGTGGATATACCGAGGATGAGTTAAAGGCAGATGAACTCTTTAATAAAATAGAGAAAGATATGCCGAAAGTTGCTAAGGTCGTGCGTCTATTAAATGCAATCCCTCTAGAAAAAGGTGTGAAGTTCCTTGGTACACAAATTTCATTGAACGATTATGGTAAAAAGGTTCTTGCACATGAAGTGCAGCATGCAATCCAATATATCGAGGGTTTTGCCAAGGGTGGAAACTCAAATGATGTCCGTAAGAGGATTCAGAAAATCATTGATGAAAACTCTGAGTATGCGGATTATGCCCTACAAAAGATGAAGACATGGGTTGACTTCAAAAAAACAGCATTGAATTTGGGTAAGTTCAAGGGGCTAATCAATAGTGACAATCCTTTCATTAAGGATAAGGCTATTGAGTACTATTGGGATGCCATGAACCTATTGGACGGTGAAGAAAACTCGAAGTTGGTAAATGACTATGACCAACTTAGTGACTTGAATGCCAAGCAAATTGCCGAAACTGGCTATCACGTGGATGAGGCAATCAATGAACTCAACCGTTTGGCAGACGAAGTTTGGAACTCGATTCCGAAGGGGAACAAAGATGCCTTGGGTATCAATAACAAACTGAAAGATGCCTTGAAGAATCTTTCTGATGACGAACTTTATTATAATCTTGCAGGAGAGGTTGAGGCTCGAAACGTTATGTCTCGTATGGGCATGACAGACGAGGAACGAAGAAACTCATTGGCATCTGATACAGAGGATGTGGATAGAGGCGACCAGATTGTCATGGATGGAGGCGGTGCCAGCTATTCAGTTGTGACTGACCCTAAGACCATCAAGAAACTTGATAATGAGGACACTGTAAAAGTGTATCGTGCCATGCAACTTGGTGATGATGGAAAACTCTATCCACCGATGGCTGCAAAGGTGAAGGGCAAGTTTGTGCAGCCTATCGAACTTGGTAAGTGGGAACAGGCAGACGAGCGACCAGAACTTGCTGACGATAAGGGTATGTTTACCCTAAACAAGGGTAACGGTAAGTCACTAAAGGCTGCTTACAATCCTTACCTTCATACTTCTCGTACCCCACTGAATGACCAGTTTAGCGAGGCTCAGAATCGTCCAAACATTGTAACTGTAGAGGTTGAGGTGCCAAAGAGCGAGCTCACCAGTGGTTACAAGGCTGACAAAGCCAAGGATGCTGTGGGTGAAGTCGAGTGGAAGGCAGGTATTATCCAAGGACAGTTGACCGGCAAACGTAAGCTGATTCTCTCTCGTTGGGATAAACCTGTGCGTATCGTGCCTGACAGTGAGGTAGCTGATGTTATTGTGAACGACATGTTTAAGGACAAAAAGGTTATCATGCCTTCCAACGTGGTAACTCCAAGTCTCAGAAAAGAGTTGGAGAAACTTGGCGTTCCTTTTGTCGAGACCGACAACAAGGGTGTTCTTCTTGAAGGGGAACATGCAGGTACTCACTATTCCAAGGTGTATGGCAAGAAAGCAAAGAAGACCAAGGCACGCTTGGGCGACGGCATGAGAAACAATGGCTCTGTTATCGGCAAGGACACACTAGATGTGGTGAAGAATGTAGCCAACACTCTTGGAGGTGCTGAGGCTAACGTTTATGCTTCCGTGGAGAGTGTTCCTGAGGAGTATCGTGCGGACGTGGAACGTGGCGCAAAGGGATGGTACGACCCAAGCAACCACACCGTTCATGTCTATCTCCCTAACTGTGAGGATGCCAACGATGCGCAGCGCACCGTCTTCCATGAGAAGGTGGGACACGAGGGCATGGAGGTGCTTCTAGGTGGTGAGCAAGGTGTGAGAGACTTCGCCAACTTTGTATATAAATCGGTGGATGGTGACACACGTGGCAAAATTCTCGACTTCGCCAACAAGTACGACCCTGAATGGAAGAATGCCGACCGTCTCAACGAGGCAACCCAGGAATACATCGCCCACTTGGCGGAGGATGGCCCTAAGACGGCAAAGGACTTCACCCTTTGGACTAAGATGAAGCACTATCTCATCAAGGCGTTGAAGAAGTTGGGAATCCGTGTTCCTGGTCTTCTCAACGACAAGGACTTGCGCTATTACCTGATGAAGGCAGGGAAGGCTCTGCACGTTTGGGATAACATGTCTAAGGACAAGCAAGATGCCATCATGCGCCAAGCCACAGGCGATGACATCAAGAATGCGCTCAGTGACAAGGGCAGTGGCAAACCACGCATGAAGAAGGGTGAGAGTCCTATCCAATACATGAAGCGTGTGCGTGAGTGGCAGCGGTGGAAGGATGCCCGAGAGGACACCAACGACCCAGAGCCACCTCAGTTCTATGACATAGACAAGGACGTGGAGGGCAAGAAGGAATGGGAACAGCTCAACAAGGACTGGCGTGACCGTCATGGACTTGTCGGCGACGATATGCCTTCGTTGCCAAAACGAGAGGAAGGAGAGAGCGATGAATCCTTCTTCCCACGTTACAAGGAATATGAGAAATGGCAGAACGCCATCAACGACAAGGAAGACCCTATGCCAGACATGTTCGCATGGGAGAAGCAGAAGCAAGTGGAGGCAACCCAACGCTATGAGGATTGGCTGACCCGACATGAGCTGAACGAGCAGGAGACCGCCGACCTGGACCTTTACGAGGGAAAGGTATATCCAGCCGAGACCTCACCAGAGGCGGCAGACCTTGACAAGAGGGTGATGGATGCCATGGCGGAGGTGACGAGTACGGACGTGAGCAAGGAAGGCGCAGCCCGAACCGTGAAACATGCCGTCATCCACCGACGAAAGAACATGGAGGAGGCGAGTGCCGACGATGCCATCTACATCAACGACATCAAGAGACGCATCGAGGGCATGGCAGGAAGCGGTGTCTTCGACAAGCTCTATTCGGAATATAAGGGGAAGTCTTCTAAGGCAGATGCACTCGCTGAGGCTATACCTTATATAATAGAAGCACCGAGAAGAATCCGTGACTTGGCTTTCGACTTGAATAGTACAGGCGTGTTCGCCAAGGGGCACATTCATATCACTCCTAAGGACGTGAGAGACATTCAACCTTACATCGATGATTTCAAGGAATTGATAGGCAGATTCCACTACAAGACGGTGAAGAAGGGCAACGAGGAGAAACTTGTGCCAGAGTACGACGATGTACACGCCGTGAGCGAGCAAGCCAGCAAGATAGCGAACGCCATCAACGAGAACCACAAGTTGGACGTTGGCTTTGTTCCTCTTGACGGCACGGACATCCTTACAGACCAAGTGAAGCCGCTCATTGCCCATACGAGAATCGTTCCAAAGGGTATCGAGTACGAGAACCTTTCCGAGGAAATGAAGTCAACGCTTGATGCCATCCACGACTGGTACAACTATACCTACGACTGGTTGAAGGACAACCACACCTTGCGTGAGGACACTGGCTTCACCGCCGACTACGTAAACCACATCTGGGATAAGGAGAAGTCCAATCCCGAGGCATACAAGATGTATGTGGAGAACCGTCAGCGCACGAAAAGCCCGAACGAGAAGCCAAGAACCATCAGTACCTTGATGGAGGGAATCAGTTTAGGACTTGTGCCGAAGACCACCGACATCACCAAGATAATGGCATACTACAGCCGTAGCAACATCGAGGCGTGGGCTAACAAGACCATGCTGCAAGAGGTGAGCGGCTTGAACGTGGTGGAGAGAGACGAGAACGGCGACATCATTTCGAGCGACCCGATTCTTTCTTCCGTCGCACCGTTCAACTTGGAGCAATACAAGTACTTCGAGGTGCCAGGCATCGGTCCTGTTTGGGTGTATAACGTTTCCCCTAAACAAGTGAAGGTGAAGAACCCAATCACAGGCAAGGAGTATGTGCTATATAGCGAGAAGAGCGCAGCCGACCGTTTCGGGGTGGTGTTCGACACTTATGAGTCATCCCCATTCTGGAGAGCGTTCGACACCGCCGCTTCGAGTGCCAAGAAGATTGAGCTTGGTTTCAGTGGATTCCATGCAGGAGCGTTGACCGAGGTGTATATGGTCCAGAATCTGATAGAGTTCGGTCCCAAGAAGGCAATGGCCAACTTTATGAAATACATCTTCATTGACACCATGAGGACGCACCAGTTGCCATGTTTCGCCAATCCCGAGGACTTTCAGGAGGCGGCATCCCACCTAGTGAAGTTTGGAGCGACCAACGACTATGCGGCGGCGGACGTGCAGAATATGTTTGACAGTTTCCGCAATGCCATGCAGGGCATACAAGACAAGATAAATGGCAATGTTGGTCAGAAAGTAGTTGGCACGGCAACCTTGCCATTCAAGGTTGCTTCCGAGTTCCTTGCACTCACCAACAAGGGCATGGACGTAGCCTTGTGGGACTTCTTGCATGATGGTTTGAAGCTAGCCACCTACAAGTTGCGCTCAGAGGTGACGAAGAAACGTGCCCAAGAGAAGGGATGGACAGAGGAGCAACTGAGCAAGCAACTGGATGAGGACGGTCAGTTTGTCAACGACATGTTCGGTGGTCAGCATTGGGACGTGCTTGGGGCAGGACGCAGAACTTTACGCTATGCTGGCAGAGTATTGCTTTCCCCAGACTGGAACGCTTCGACCACTCGCCACTTCCTTGCCATGACTGGTTTCGGCTCAATTTGGAACGAGGCGACCTTGGATAGTTTCAAAAACTACTACAAGAATGTCTGGGCGAAGGCAAGAGGCAAGGGTGAGTTGTCGCCAGAGGACGAGGGAAGACGCTCACGTCAGATTTCCGCACTCCTTTGCTATGGCATCGGTTTCTCCATCTTCTACGAGGCATTTGCCAACGGCATCAATGCAGCCTTCCGTGCGATGGATGAGGAAAAGGAGAAGGTCAAGGCAGACGAAATGCGCAAGACCAACCCTAACTACAAGAGTCCATACGAATTGGCTTATCCCGATGGTATGAAGTGGTACGACTATTTGATGAGAGGGAACGCTTTGGGGCAACAAACAAAAGTCTTTATAGGGCATTATGCAGATAATTCGGAAATGTATGTCCGTCATGGAAAGCAGTTCCGTGAAATACCAGAGTATTTCGTTAATGAAAAGGGTGAACTTGAATTTCCTGGCCCGATGATTAACCGTTTAATAGGTAAGGCAAACCCTATTGCGAGAATGGTACTTGATGATATAAATTATGCTCGTCCATTCAATGCTAGTAATGCAGATAAGGAATTGCAGCGTAAATATGCCAATATGATAGGAAATAGCTCTCTTGGTAAGACAATAGGACTACTGCACAAAAATGCGCTCTATTGGGCACCGTTCTTGATTCCTAGTCAGGAAAACAAGGAGTTCAAGGCGGTTGATTTCTTCTTCCCATCATCAAAGGGATTCAGCAACTGGAAGGCACAGGACTACTTCAAGAACTTCATCCTAAGCGGTGACATGGAAGGCGTGTTCCTCACCTATCAGAGTTGCCAACGAAATGGACTTGATGCCGAGAAGCAACTGCAAGCTGCAATCTCTTCCATCAAGGCACTTGAATCGAAGGAAATGCAGGACGGTGTAACCTCGTTGCAGATAGCCACCCAACGCTTTGACGAAGCCAAGAGCGTGACCGAGAAACGCAAGATGAGGGAAAAGATGAGAAAGTTCCTCTCGCAAAGCGAGTACAAGGCATTTACTTGGCAGGAGGCGAAGGACATGGTGGATGCTTATCAACAAGGCGAGGACATCAAGGACTTGGCGAAGACGGATGACAAGTATCTGATGGTTGCCGACTCCAAGGACGTGACCGAGGATTGGCGCATTCAGAGTGTCAAGAGCAGCACCAAGCAATATGCCGACCGATTGGCGGAGCTGAGGGAATCGGACCCAGGCAAGGCTCAGTCGTTCCGAGAGACATACGCAAGGATATTCAAGGCTCGCCAAGCCATCAGCCGTGCCACAAGCAAGATGAACCGATTGAAGAAGAAGTTGGGCGGAAAGGAGGACAAGGAGCTGCTGAGACAGATACGTTCGACACGTCAGCAACTCTTGAAGGACTTGAACGGAATGGAGCATGTGAGGAAGTTAGAGTAAGCCCTCGTCGCTCCCAGATATAGAAAAAGGCGGCTCGTTTCACAACGGGTCGCCTTTGATAGTTATGTAAAATTCTAACCAAATAAAAAAAACAGTAATATCTAAAATAAACTTTGCCTTTTGAAGTATCAGCCGCCGCTTTGAATCATGTCGCCAGTGGTCTTCTTGGTAGGCTTCGCCCACTTGATGTAATCGTCCATGGCGGCATCCATGCGCTGCTGTTCACTCTTCGGGGATTCCTTCTTCTTCTCACCCCACAGGCGTTGGACGATGCGGTCAAGACACCATTGCCAGTCGCCGTCTAGCGTGACCACCTTCGAGCCAGGCATGACGGCAACGTCAGCCTTCGACTCCTTGCCGTCCTCGCCCTTGCTTTCCTCTCCCTTGGAGCGGATGGATGCGAAAGGCACGTCGTTTTCCTTTAGGAACTTCTCCACGTCTTCTTTCTTGTTTTCACAGACAAGGATGGACACGGATATTTTGTGCTTGCTCATGGAGGTCAAGGCTTCCTTCGCCTTCCCCACAAGAGACAGATTGCCCTTGTCATCCTTGGTGATGACGCAGGCTTCATGAACGTCAACTAGTTTACTCATAAAAATACGTATTTAATTAAAGCGGAACAAAAATAGACATAAAAAGTGGAAAAACAACGATAAGTTGCGCAACTTATCACAAGCGAGAGGGCAAAATGCAGTAATTTTACCGAAAAATAGATAAGAATATGCCAGATTATCGTCTCATAAATGATATAACCAACTATGCTGAGGCTGGACCCGACTCGCTGAAAGGCGTGAGCACGACTAGGTTCAAGCAGAGTGAGTCGTGCCTTCGCATCCTGCAATGGGCGTGCCGTTACTTCGATGACATGTCGGAGCTTCGCAAGAAGTGGAAGCGTGCCGATGACTTCATCATGGGAAGACAGTTGGAAGAGCCAGTGGAGTACAATGGAAGGAAAATGCCCTTGCGTAAGTACATGGAGTTGCAGGGTATGCCGATACTGGAGTACGACACGTTGAGCGACAAACTCATTTCCCTTGTCGGCTTGGTACGCCAGCAGCGTTCCACGGCTTCGTGCCGTGCCGTTGACCCGAACGAGGAGCAATATATCTCCTTCTTCAACGAGTACCTACGGCAGAACGACAACAACAACGACCGACAGGAGCGAGACGCACGCCTGTTCTACGCTTTCTGTTGCTTCGGATTGATAGGATTGAAGACCGTCCACGACCGAAGGGATGGCAGGGAGACCATCTTCAACGACGAGGTTGACATATTCAAGCTTGCCATACCGCCGTTCTACAAGTCAGACCTGAGCGACATCGAGTTTATCGCAGAGGCTCACGACCTCACATGGCGGCAGATACTGGAGAAGTTCACCGACGGCAGCGAGAGAGAGAAGAACGAACTCAACTCCATCTACATCCAGACGCAGAGCCATTACGCTCCCGAACAGGGCTATGCCTACACAGGCGAGGCGCAGCTGAGTGGCTTGGAGGACTTCTTGCACTCTTCCATCGTGGGCAAGTACCGTGTCATAGAGGCGTGGACGAAGGAGAGCCGCCAATCCCTATGGGTGCATGACCGTCTGAGCGGTGACGCTGGTTTCAGAGCGTTGGCAGACCAAGCGGCGATAGACGCTGAGAACGAGCAGCGCAAACAGGACAACATCATGAAGGACGAGAACGGCTTGCCTGTGCTTGACGAGAACGGCGAGCCAATCACATACGTAGCCCCCGACGAGTTGGAACTGATAGAGTATGAGAAACAGTTGGAGACCTTCTGGTATCGCCGATATGTCACCCCGAACGGTTACTTGCTCGATGCGAGGGAATCACCTTATTATATATTAAGAGGTGGCTATCGTACCTACATCCATCCGTACACCTTCCTAGCCTACCCAGCCTTGCAGGGCGAGGTTCGCAGCTTCGTGATGAGGATGGAGAACAACCAACGCACGCTGAACCACTACATGATGATGGTGAACTTCCTCGTAGCCAACGGCGCAAAGGGCACGATGGTCGTTGACGAAAACGCCATGAGCGAACGCCAGTCCTTCGAGGAAATGCAGGTCAACTACGTGAAGACCAACGGAACGGTCTTCTGGAACTCCAAGAACGGAGGCAAGCCGCCTCAGGTATTGGTCAACAAGAGCATACCAGCAGGTGTGGAGTTCATGATAAACTTCGCCAAGCAGATGTCGGGCGAGGGCAGTGGCGTGCAGGGAGCGTTGCAGGGCGTACACCGCAACACCAGCGGAAAGCAATACCAACTTGAAAGAGAGTCCGCATCGACCTCAGTGACCGATTTCGTGGAGAGTTTCAACAGTTTCAAGCTTCGTGAGGCGAAGAAGAAGATTTATCTCATACAGGAGTTCTGTGACGAGCACGACAGCATCCAACTGACAGGCGACAACTTCCGCACGGCGTTCAATCCCGAGACCATGCGAGA
>ERZ1031540.43-NODE-43-length-22824-cov-9.681145_pt1 | contig 22824 bp, 30 predicted proteins | sample MGYA00519031_ERZ1031540 | MGnify/ENA primary metagenome ERZ1031540 (study PRJEB33719, sample SAMN04261166) | wastewater metagenome | biome: rural village; feature: human; material: feces | host: Homo sapiens | place: El Salvador | collected 2013-01-07 ... | reverse complement strand
GACGCTTGCCTTCATCGTTGCATTCATGGCGGTCCAGGCGTTCTTGGCAAGTGTCACCCTGCCCGTGAGCAGGTAGAAGCCTGCCTGCAGCAGCTTCAGGAGTCCGGTTCCGGTAGCACATATCACGTTCCATGCCTGCTGCGCTGCAGCTGCACCTTTGGTCACGACGATGTTCGATTTGATGGCGTTGCTGGTGGCTATCGCTACAACCGTGAAGGCTGCAAGCAGGATGCCCAGCGTCTTCACCACGCCCTGATGCTTCACGCACCAGGAAATGAGACTGATGGTGTTCAGTTGCATATCTGCATAGGCATCATCCCATTGCTCCTTGAGGGGAAGGATTTCGTCACCCAGTGCCTTCTGGGCGTTCTCCAGCTCCACCGTTTTCTGTGCCGCTCGGTCGGCTGCGCTGATATAAGTCTCTCCAGCCGCAGCCAGCTGGGTATCTACAATCTCAGCCACGGCCTTCATGAAGTCGCCCGTCTCCTTAGTCTTCTCTGATATCTCAGCAGCAGAGATGCCGAGGTTATCCAGAATCAAGGGAGATTTACGTCCGAGACCGGTTACGATACTGTCGGTCATATATTCAACCGACTGGCCTGTCTGCTGCGCCTTCAGCTGGGCAAATTCCAGATACTTGCCAAGGTCTTCCAGCGGGATGCGGAAGTCATTGGCCTGCACAGCAGCTGTCATCAGTTGCACATCATTTACTGTGCCTTTGGTAGCCTTGCGCAGGTTATCGAGCAGGTTCGGGTTGTCCATGGCATTAAAAGCCTTGGTTACACCATCGGCCTGCTCAGCCATCTCTACGCCTACCCTGGCTGATTCTGATACGAAATCTTTCAGTTTAGATGTCTGTTGCCCCAAAAGGTCTGCAAACCTCGTTGCCATAGTACCAAAGAAGAATCCGTTCACCTGGTCACTTGACGCAATCTCACCGAGACTCTTGGCATTCTGCTTCAGTTCCGATATGCGTCCGGAAACATCTTTCAGTCGCTGCTCCAGTACGCCGTAAGCTTCCGGGTGAAGCGCCTTGACTGTATCATCAAGCTCTCGCTGCAACATCTTCTGCTGCTTGCGAAGCTGGTTCATTGTCATGTCCAGAACGTCGAGCTTCTGCGTCTGGTCGGCGATACCCTTGGTGGTTTCCCTGATTTCCTTGCTGGTGGCACGATACTGCTCGGCCATGTTCTTGTACTCCTTAGTGTTCTTCTTGCCAGCAGCCTCCATTTCTACCATGGATTTCAGCTGCTGCCTGTTGGTGGTCCTCAGACTCATCAACTTATTCTCCAGTTTCTTGATTCCCTGCTGAGCCTTCGACGACTCCACATTCACTATCAGTGAAACCTGGTCTTCCGTTAAATGCTTATTGGTCATAACTTATGATTTTTGGGGATTGAGTGAATTTTCAAGTTCCTTTCTGATTCCGTTTCTTACCTCATCATTGAAACCATAGCGAAGTTTGGGGAACGTTTCGTGATACAATACGCCCCATACCACGCGGTTGTAGAGGGCGAGGTTCCTGCGCTTGAACTTGGCGATGCGGTCGTTTCGCTGGCGATACTGCATATCGAGGAAACGGAGGTATGGAAGGATGCGCACGAAGATGGTGCGGTTCTCGCCCGATATCTGACTGTCAAACGAGTGGGCAGAGAGCGTGGTGAGAAGTCTTCCGGTGCGACGCTGGAAGTTGTTGCGTACCACGTTCTCCTGTGTGGAGTATATCTTCAGGATACCTTCCTGAAGAGTCTCGTGAACGAATTTCTTTTTAATAAGACTGTCTGTTACCATATTCTTTATACATTACTAATTAGTAATGCAAATATAGTAACAGACAGACGAAGGGCAAAGGACTATCTGAAGATTGCCTTATAAATAGGAATACCCAGTAATGGGGTGAGCATGGTGCACAAGCCGAGGTAGAACACCCATAATACGGGATTACAGGATCCTACAATAAACGGACCCACAATCAGTGCGATGACGAACGACGCAAGCGAAACAAAATCGAAAAAACCCATAATCTATATATTTAAATGCGTTAATAATTCTCCGGGTGCAAAGATACACCGCTTTTTCTGAAAAACCAAATTTTCGGGAAAGAAAAAAGCGGCTACCCTCACGAGCCGCCGCCTTTCTGTCTCATCAATTTGTGTTTCCTAATAAATGAGAATTTACTAAAAACATTGTTTATATAATGTAATAACCAAAAAAGCCTATTTCTGGCGATAAGCACGGAACTCCTCGTAGTTCTTCTTGCTTATCTCGAAGCAGGTGGTGATATGAACCTTGCTCGAGTCGAGAGTATCCTTCTCGTCCTCGAACACCTTCTCTGCATAGTGAAGGCACTCCATGAGCGGGAACTTATCCTCGCCTATCGCCTCTACCGCAAAGTCGTACATAAGGCTAGAGCCACATTCCTTGGCAGCGATAGAAGCCCTGACGTAGTAGTACTTCACCGGCTTCTTCCCGGTGAGAAGCTCTGTAAGCTTCTCGTGCATCTCCTTCAGCTGGGCATCGGTAATGCCGGCAATGTACATGCCGTTCATGCTGAGCATGTGTTCGCGCTTTGTCACGCCAAAGTCGTTAACCTCGCACTCATCAAAGATAGGGTGCATTCTCTCCTCGTTCAATTCAGCAGCCTTCTTTGCTGCATCTGTATTCTGATCGTTCATAATTTACTAGTTTAATTATTTGCTGTTATTGTTGTCGTTCTCTTCATTAACCTCGCCCGCCTTATCTGCCTGGGTGAAATTCTTATTGTTCTTCATTACTCACTCCTCCTTCCTTGATTCTGGTCCAACCTGGGTGAAGGAGTCCTTCCTCGGCTCCCGTGAGTACCCCCCCCGAATTTCTGTAACGCTCGAAGAGGTTGTGGCGCTCACTCTGGATCTTCTCGTTCGCAAGCGCCCAGAAGTTCTTGGCATGAGCCTTGTCCTCGTTGCGTCTGTGCTCTGCCTCATTGCGGCTTGTTTTCAGGTTGCGAAGATCCTGCTCGTATTTCTGCTTGGCATCCTCATACGCCTTTCTGGCATCATGAAGCTCATCATTTGCCTGGTGCTCCAGTGCGAGGAGTCTGTCCATATCATCGTCATATACACGCTGTACGGCTGCCAATCGCTTAGCATAGTCTACGCGAAGCTTTGACAGCTCTACCGTATTGAGAACAAGAAGCGAATGGAATCTCTCCGTGGTGAGTGGCATATCGTCTTTGCCTATACCCTCATTATTGCCCGACTGGGGCACATTGTTATCCTTAGCCTGGGCAGCTTCCTGCTCCAGTAAGGCATTATTTACTTCTTGCTGTGCTGCCTGAGCAGCGGTATTCTGTACTTGGTTATTATTATTCTCCATAATTATTAATTTAAATTAAGTTATTCCATAAATGTTTGCGTTAATAATTCTCTGGGTGCAAAGGTACGGAATTCCTGCCTTTGCACAAAGGACAAACTTATAGCCCCCGTATGGCTATTTCCCGTCCTCCCCTACCGGGCGCCAATATACCGCGAAGGTGTCGCTATTCTTGAGGTCATCGAGTTCGCTATCCTCTGTCCAGATAAAGGGAAGGCCGCAGTTATAGCGCATTCCGTCTGCCAGCATTACGCTCTCGCGGTGGTCATCGGGCGTGCGAGGGTCACAGAATCTTACCTTGGCTCCCTTCTTGAAGCCGTCTGCCACCTTCAGGAACTCCTTCGACTTGTAGATAAACATCTTGTTGCCGAATATCGAGAACTCAAGCAGCCCGCTATGCGTCATGCTGCATACTCTCTTGCTCAGGACGAAGGCTTCCTTGTGGGTAATGGTTTTCTGACCTATAGCGCTGATAGTTGTCATCGTGACATCAGGATAGAAGATCTTGTACTCTTCCAGGCGTTCGTTCGCCTTCTTCATTATATTCTTCTCAGCCATAGCTACATCACCTCCCCTCCGAAAATGAATCCGCCTACTGCTGCCAAGGCAATGAAGCCCAGAAGGCCTGCCATGGTCATCGCTACCTCGCCATAGGTAACCGTTTCCTCACAGAGGTGCGAGAAGGTCTCGCTCTTGGTATGCCAAAGGCGGCATACCTCTGCCTTCACCTCTTTCTTCAGGGCTTCCACGCCCTCACCTACACTTGCGCCCGCAGGGTTCATGCCCAGCTGATGCGCATTCAAATTAATAGAATTCTGCATAATTGCCATCTTATAAGCATTATAGACCGACCTTGATGTATAGATACAATGGTGGCGGTCACATTCACCGCTGCTTATAAGATGGTAGCTTTCCCAGCGAAGGGCAAGAATCTTACGGATCATGCAACCGCCATATCGTAAATACCTTTTCCCCGCTGCCGGGAAAATGATACTTTAAAGGCATAAAAAAAGCCCACGGCGTGAAGCCTAGGCGAAACAGTCGCCTTCACTGAGTAGATTACTACTATCATATAAGCGTCGGCAAAAGTACGAAGAAAATCCGGAACCGCCAAATATTTTGCGGGAAAATTTCTCACGATGAGAATAATTAACATAAAAACATGCTGTAGAGCATAAAATCGGGGTAATTCGGGGAGGAGGAGGAACGAAAAAGCCCCGATGCATTGCTGCACCGGGGCTGATATGTTATTGTTCGCCTTTCTGATAAATTGGCGGAATCTTATTCAATACGAATACCACAGCTAGACCGATAACGGTGGTTACGCCTATAATGCCGGCCACGGTATCATGGCCATTCATGGCAAGGCTATAGGATATGAATCCGAAGAAGAGGATGAGTATGGTGGCAAGAACCTGCCCCAGCGTGCTCTGGAAAAACTTCTTCTTCACAATGGTCTTCTCCATATCGATGCGATGATCCACCTGCTTCTCGGTCATCGACATGATGCGGTCGGTGGAACCCTTCAGCGTCTGCTCGTATGCCTTGAAATCTTCGGGCGAAGGAAGAGGTCCGCTGTATGACCGTTCCTCAATGGCGAGCATCGTAGAAACAATCACCTTCCGCTTGTCTTCCGGAAGTTCCTCCAGGATATCATTGATATTGGCAGGAATCATCTCCCCGCTACGGTCTTTCTTATCTGACATAAACCGACTTCTGCTTTAAGTTCATAACCTTTCTCATATCATTGCCGATGGCCTCCCAATCCTTTCTCAAATCTGAAGCGTTGTCACCCTTCAGATAATCATCGAAAAGGCTGTTGTCGCCTCCCAGACTTCCCAGGCTAAGCAGCCCTTCCAGTAAATTCTTAAGTATTCTCATATCTTTCGTATTTTTTTTGGATATTCACGTTTTGTTATTACTTCTCACGGTGCAAATATACTATTATTTTCTGAACAGAGCAAACGAAAGCGGATATTTAACACAAAAAACTTGAAAATGGGAATGAAAAGCCCCGATGCGTTGCTGCACCGGGGCTGATGCGCCACAAGGCTATGGCGACTTCTGTCTTATGGGGAACGATGGCCCCAGCCTCATTATATCCTGTCCGCAGCCGCACGCAAGCGATTGGAAACATCGCAAAGTGCTCCACGGAGCATAACCTTCTCTTCTTCGGTGAAACCACCTACACCACCATTCCCGTCAATACCATCGAGCTTATGATAAAGCCATGATGCCGATTTCCCGAAATAGGCGTGTGCTATCTCGCGCCATGATACCGTCATCTGGATATCCTGTATGCGCTGCTTTACTGTGCTGTCCTTAGCCTGCTTCATTGTTATTTCCATAATCTTATGCTTTTTAATGCCCTCCCCGAAGGGAGGGGTTTTGTTAATACTTGGTGTAATACTCGGGTGGCTCAATCATCTCATCAAACAGCTGCTGAGCGTACCATAATAACTGTGGATTACCCCTAGGGTATGACTTTCGGAAGTTTCTGATAGCTTCTATCAGTTCTTCCTCTTTTTCTGTTACTAAAATCTTTTTCATTTCGTTTTCTTTTAAGACGCTGCAAAGATACTACTATTTTTCGTAGTAGCCAAATATTTAATACGAAAAATCGTAGTATTAACTATGTTTAAGCTTTCTATTCATGAAAAGATAGAAAATGAGCGGGAAAAAGTGTATCTTTGCAGGAAAGAAATGTTTCACCTATTAATATATATAAGGTATGGAAAAGATAATAAGTAACAAGGTTCGCAAGAACCTGAACGAGCACACCACCCGCATCATCCTGGATCGCTCAGACAGAATGGCCAGCAGCACACTGGAGCAGCTCCGCAAGTCAACCGACCGTGCCTACACCATGACAGGGTTCCTGCTCACGGTATTCATCGCCCTCACGGCATTCGTATTCTCCAGCCCATCTTTATGGCAGCTCTCTACTGCTATAGTTCTGTGGGCAGGCATTTTTATTGCGCTATACATCATGGTAAACCAGGTGCTGTGGGTACACCCCTTCCGGCACACGGGAAATGAACCCAGGAACATGATACAGGAGGAGAATATCGACAGGCTTCTGAAGAACGGATACAACCAGGAAGAGATGAACGCCCTATACTCCATCAATACCCTGCTCGATGCCATCCGCCATAACCAGGATATCATCGACCGCAACAAGAGTATTCTTGCCGACCGCTGTGACCATATAGAAAAAGCAATGACGGTGATCAGGTGTACTGTCATCATCGCCACCATCATCACCGCCATCTCGCTTCTAGCCTCTGTTCTGGGGATGTATCACGGTTCCGCCATTTGAGCGGTCGTCTCCACCTCCACGCTGAGGAATCCAGTCGTCATCGTCTGTTGGTTTCATAATCATAAAAAATGGCCCGTGCATCCGGAGGGCATTCCTTCAGCACGAGCCACAAAGTATAGAGAGTGTTTCATATAACAGTCGCCACACGCAAGCCATGCCCTGCCTGCGAATAGCTATCGTTTATCTCTTCATTCCGCCTGCAAAGATAACACTTTTCTTTGAAACCATCAAACATTTGGCTGATTATTTTCAGAAAACGACAAAAAAGATCCCCGATGCATCACGCACCGGGGGACCGCAACCTAAAAACAAATTATTTAAAATAAATAGGGCCGCCGAAATCACTATGTTAGAGGAATGCTGGCGGCATTTTAAGTGAGAAGTATTAACACACGCTTGTGAGTACTTGTAATTGTTTCTAAAACATAAATCTAAATATAATCTGAATATTTTCAGCGTATGATCTATTCTCTATCTATCAAAGAGTATAACCTTGGGATAGGAAAGCCGGGTGTGAGGGTTCTGGCTCACCACATCCATGCGCACGCCCTTGGTTCCGTAGCGAAAGAAGAGAAACTTCTTCGGAACACGATGGATAATCATCTGAAGGGTGTCGCGGCTCTCGATGCGTGCCGTGAAACTGTCACCCCTGATGGTTCCCCGCAGGCTCATCCACGGATCGCTCCAGGATACTTGCTGCGGGGACCTTGGATAGGGATGGTAGGATAGAAGCACATTAGAATCCTTGTCAGCTTCATCATATATGGAGTCGGTGGTAATGGCGGCGTGAATATCCGCAGTAGCTAAAGAGGAAGTCTTGATAGCCGCCACCATCCGACGGGGTTTTATCTTCAGATCCTTGCTTGTAGCGGCAAGGAGGGAATCGGGGATGCGCTTCAGGCTGGATGGCTTCAGGGACATGGCTGAAACTGATGCCATCGGCTTACCTGACTGCGTCTGCCCTATCTCTACCTTGCCGTTGTGAAGAAGAACATCCTGATCTTCATTCATGCTATGTGCCTCCCGCTGCTGGTCGTGACACTCCTTGAGAGCCATGACCATTGCAAACGGGATAAGCACCAACATGACAACCTTAAGAAAACTAGTAAACCTACTGTCAATCATTTGTAATTAGACAATAATAACCTTAACCTATTTTTTTTATGAACTAAAACATCTACGAAACCGTTTACCTTCACCTGCGCTACTTGCACTTCTTCCGCACCGTCTTGATGATGGAAGTAATGGTAGTGAGATAGGCAGGATCGGTGGCATACTTGCAGCCTACGCCGTCGCATATCTTCCGGGCAAACGTAAGCGGATCCTTGCGGTATGGCCAGGCATCCTTGTATCCCGGCTTCTGGAAGAGCCGTTCATGCTCCTTCAGGCAGTCGGCAAGGGAATCGAAGTCCTTGAAGGCACGTTCTACGGTGTAATACCAGAGGTTCTTGCCTTTCACCTTGCACACGGAGAGAATACGGTCGGGCGCATTGAACTCCTGGTTCGGCGTCTTGAAGTATTCGTGGGTCTTCACCATGACGATGGCTCCGTCCCACTGGCTACCCTTGGTAATGCCGAAGAGGTTGGCCTTACCGATAACCTTCTTGCCCCATCCCGTCTCAAGCATCGCCTGGGCGGTGACGAAGGCTGCATCTATCTCGGTGTTCGCCTCCTTGGCAGCAGAATACACCTGCTGGGCGAATATGATCTGAGCTTTTGTTGGCATATTATATAATGTATTTATTTATCCTTGGTAAAATCGATTGTCTTCCCGATGTACTCTCCGCTGTCGTTGAAGTCCTTCAGTCGCTTCACGAAGTTCTTGGGCAGCATAGGGTATATCGCCTGTATGTTCTCGATGATGGAGAAGACTTCCCTTACCATCATGAACACGCACAAATAGTCTCCCATCCACTGCATCGGGCCTACCACGTTACCGTGAACCGTGGCGTGGCTTGCGAAGTTACTGAGGATCATCAGGAACATGTATATTATAATCTTCTTGGTGAACCGGGAGAAGAAGGATTCGCTTGACGCATCCTTGTGGATGAGGTGCTTCCATACACCCAGGATGGTGTCGATGGCTATGGCCACCGCAATCCACTTGGCAAATTCCCAATCCTGGAACAGATACTGGGTCCCTTCCATCACTACCGTGAGAGGGAGCGACGTGATTGCTATCATCGGTATATTGTGTTTATATTGTTTCATATCATTTCGGCCTTATGATTTTCGACGTTGCAAAGGTACGTAATTATTCCGAGGGTGCAAAGGACTGCGGGCGCATCATCCTGCGGGCAAGATGGTGGGTATCGAGGATATCGGCACCCTTGGCAGAGAGCATGAGCGTCCAGCCGTAGCTCTGAAGCTCGGCAGAGACAAACGGGATGATCTCGCAGTTGGTAATGCTCTCGCGGTCCATCCAGTAGAGTCCTTCAGTCTCCACGTCTGCCATGATGCGTGCATGAATCTTGGAAACCATCTGGAGGGTGCGGTCGTTGACGATGACCCTCTCAAGCATATCGGCATTGCTGGATAGTTTCTGTGCCACCGTCACCGCTATGCGCTGGGTACACTCGAAGCTTCTGCGCCCATCGTCCTGCATATCCACTTCTCCATAATCTACGAAGAGAAAGGAACCCGTAAGCTTGTCTATGCGCTGCTTCAGTTCATCGAACGACTGTCCATATACGTAGTTCTGAATCTCGGGAACCAGTTCCTTCTCCTCCATCTTGTCGAGGATATCGAGGGTGGTGGCATATTCCTCCATGCTGCTCTCACCCTTGGTGGCGATGCCCTTGATGATGCCGGAGTTCTGGGGAAACTTGGCAAAGTATGTAAATAAATCCAATAACATAAGCTTTATATTTTTGTCGCAGGAAGGTTTTCCTGCCCTGGTTAAATAATCTTTTTCACTATCTCAAGTGGCAGTCCCACCTCGTTGGCTATCTTCACCACGTCCATGCCGGCAGTTCTGAGGGCCTTCACGCCATCGATGGCTTTCTTGCGCAGGATGCGGAGATAGGTGAGCACGTTCATGCGCTCCACCTGGGAAGCGTTCCCCAGCCCATCTTTGGAGAGGTCGTAGAGCGCATCGGTGGCATCAGTGGTAATGGCATTCTCTTTCGGGAGGTCGAACTTGGTAAGCAGGGAGAATTCCGTCTTTCTGAAGATGAAATTGTTCACGGCTGTGAAGTTCAAGGCTATTGCCCGAAGCGTGTTCGCCGGAAGCTTCCTGAATTCATCTGCCAATTTCTGGGCTTTCTCGGAGGAATACTCTCCCTTCTTGAAGTAGAGTACGGCAGCCAGCAGCGGAAGACTCTCCTCGCCCATATCGAGCAGTTGCCTCGCCTCGATATACTGAAGGGCAGAAAGCGAGCAGGTGAGCGAGTTATAGTCGGTGCTTACCTCGTAGCCATAATACGCCTTCTTGTCGATGAAGACGATGGGCAGCATCTGTCGGCAGAAGCAGAGGTCGAGCAGGAACTTATCTTCTTTCTCCTTATAGAAAAAGGAAATCTGGCTGGCAATACTCACAAAATTTTCAAGGTTCCGCTCGTAGCTCTCGATTTTCCTTATGTCCCATTTCATCAGGTGGCAAAGGAAAAGGCACTTGACAACACCTAGTGAATACTGCCCACTCTCCATGAGGGAAAGCAGGTCTATCAGCTTCAGATACTGCTCAGAAGTGAGCAGGTCCCATGAGTTCGGGATTTCGTATTCCTTCCCGTTTGCTCTTACGGATATCGACTTTTTCATAAGCTATGGCATTAAGTACATGTTATCATTTATGCGGTTCTCGGCTGAGAAGGAAAGGAAATCGTTGCCTTCCTGGGCATCGAGAAGCATATCCACATTATGCAGCAAATCTTCCACCTCTCCGTCGAGCTGGGTGGCTAGCTGGAGCGCACGGCTTGCTTCGTCACTGCCCTGGCGGGTGGAGGTATTGTCATCAAAGAGGTTTCTTATCGTGGCAGGGAACTCCAGGATATCGAATCGCCTGAGAGCCTTCGCCACCGTCTTCTTCACCAGGGCACGCTTCAGCATGGGCAGCGCCTTCTGGGCAAACTCGGCAAACGTCTGGTCTTCCCCACCCTTTTCAAGGCGGTCGAAATAAGCACCGATGCTCTCGTCGAGCACTTCCTTCTGCAAGGGAACGCAGCGGAAAAAGAAGAGGTACGAGAGGTCGATGGGATAAATTTCATCGAATTCATCGGCAGTATCCACCTTCAGCTTGCTGAGCATCTTGTAATAGTTGGTCTTGCGCCAATCTTCCATGACAAGGCGAATTTCGGCGGTTTCATCGGAAACTATCTCCTCGGAAAGTTCCGAAATCAGCGAATCCATCGCATTGAAGTAGTTCTCCATATAAGAACGCTTCATGCCTTCCAGTTCGTACTTGTAGAGGTTGATATCGTTCTTGCGGCGGTTCACGGCATCAAAGACGATCTGTGTGGCAAGCGTGAGGTTGGCCATGGCAGTGCGGAGAAAATCCTTGATGCAGCTTTCCTCTTCCTGGATGGCCACGATATCGGTGAACGTGTTGCCGCCAATGATGGCGACAACACGCTTGCGTGCGGCTACGGCAGAACCCTGAAGGCTGTCGAAGTCGGCGCTGGTATCAGCACCAGGCGCGCAGTTGCAGAACTGTGCGTAGCTGCTGAATAACTGATTGAGTTGAAATTTCTTGTTCATGCCTGCTGTTGGTTAAGTCGTTGGGATGGTGTAATATCTTCCTGTCGCTGGGGAACCTCGCGGTAGAACCCGAGTCGGTAGCCCTGCCTGTAGAGTTCGGGGAAGTTCATGCGCAGTGCCCAGTTGAGCGGTTCTGCACATACCTCGTCCTCGGAAGTGAGCGACATGATGTAGATGAGATAATTATAATAGGTGTCGCTTCCACTCTTCGAGATGACTCCATCCTTATCTACGGCAGAGATGGCAGCATCGAGACCTACGGAAGAAAGGAGGGCTTGCTCGGTGCGCTTGTCGTAGGAGATGAGCGCCTCGATATATTCCTTGTACTTGAGGTCGATGGTCTCCACCTTCCACGACTGCTCGTGCCCCTGGGCATCCATGAAGGAAATGGAAGAAAAACCCTTGCCCTGGTTATCTGCTCCAGAAAGATAGGTACTGAACTTGCGGACCTCATCGCGGACGTAGCGAACCATGCACGACTCCTTGAAGTCGGTTCCGATATCGATGCCGTTGTACTTCAGCAGTTCCATATCCTTCGCCTTGCGCCGCTTGTTCTCCTCGCAGAGCTTGGTCATCTGGGTGCGCTTGCTCTGGATCCAGGCGTTTGGGATAATGACGTGGACCTTTGCGGCAAGCGAGTTTTTCAGAAAACTATTGATGTATCGGGCAGTCTTGTTGCTACCCTGGATGTAAGGTCGGGCGCCCTGATGCGTCTCGTTGGCTCCGTAATATTCATCTACCGATTTTTCACGATGGTGGGAGATGGCGGCAAAATGGTAGTTATCTACCTCGCTGAAGCTGAACTTCGGGTAAATCTGGTAGCTCGATAGGCCGTAAGCGAAACGTCCTACTACCACCTGCTTGAAATCGCCATAGGAGATAAGTTCTGAAGCTACGTCCTGACGGGTAGTTGCCAGTCGGCAGTATCGGTTCTCCATGGCTTCGAGGGCAGCCACCGGCTTGCCCATGCCTATTATCTTGCCTCGGGTAAAGCGCCACTTCACGAAGAAGTCGCCGAAATAATAGAAGTTCTTGATGCAGGTCTTGCAGAACTCTTCTACTGAAGGAATGCCACGGGAACTCCAGGAGTCGAGCCATTCCATCACCTTGGGGCACTCCTCGTACTTGCGTACCAGCTTACCGTCCTCGATGGCCTGCTTATATACGGCGAGTCCGTGGCCATAGAGCATCTTGATTTCCTTGGAGTAGAGACGTGGAAGCAGTCGGTTCTCCTTAATCTCCCTGGTTACCTCGTCGCATTGCTGGTTGTTGTGGCCACGCATCAATACCTGGTAGCCCTGTATGCCCAGGTAGTGGTGCTGCTGCATCCAGAGCGTGCCACCGAATGGAGACTCCAGCAGTGGCGACTGGAAGAGCTGATCTGCACCCATGGCAGGGTCGCCCTCACCCAACTGGAAGGTGAAGGTATTGCCATCGGCAAGGTAGATGCCGGCATTGCCATACATATCTATTTCATAATCCTTATTCATAGCCAATTTATTTTGTGTAGTTTATATCCGTCCTGAGGGAAGCCCATGAACCTGATGAGGATCCGGTAGCACATCTTAGGTTCTCCGTGCTCATCGGTGTAGAGGAAGTAATTCTCCCCATCGATGGCGAAGCGTTCCCTGGGCAGCTGGGTACGGTACTTGCAGTGGCGGCGGATCTGAAGCTTGGCACTTGCCTCTCCCCTCTGTCTGGAATAAGGGTAGAAGGCCAGGATGAACTCCCCATCGGGAAGCTTGCTTATCTCCCTTGCCCACTGCAATGCCGTGATACCATCCATGATGATGTTCTTGCTGTTCCTGTTCATGATGATGCGAAGATAGTGAAAAATTATCGCCCCGCAAAAGACCGGCTGCACCCTGGGGCCGTCATATTTCCGAGATTTCTAAGGGCTGCACCTCTCTTCCCCTTCCCAGCGGTGCGTGCACGTTTGGGTGACGCATTTTTCGGGATTTTTCCCCGGGCGGGTCCGCATGGACTGATTATCAGCATCTTCACGTTTGCACCCCTTCATTTTACCTGAATTATTGGTTCCTGCCGTAATTTTATTACCACAGAAATAGAATATTATCCACCGTTTATATCTCGAAATTATCGGGCAAATCGGTAGGATACGTACTTAATTCCGCCTTCACGGCATCAGAATAGAGACCGTAGAGCAGGTAAATCATGGCGGAGGGAAGCTGCGTGGTGAGTCCTGCCTGGTTCTTAAGCTGCTGCTTCTTCTCGGAACTCTTGTCAAGTTCTATCTTGCCATCCGTCTTCTTCAGAGGGGAGACCATGATGGCGCTGCAAAGGTTCTTGCACTCGTTCTCGTCGATGCGGACCACGGGAAGCAGCGGGCTGCGCTCGCCAAACAGCATCTGGCAGAGCTTGAACTGTTGCCAATGGTAGATGGTAGGCGCATCTTCATTGTAGAGCACCACCATAAAGCCGTATGACTCCAGGGCAGCCTTCAGATTGAGCGAGTCGGTGGTTATCTGTTCCCGTTCCTCCCTGCGCTTGTTGCCGGCACGGTCTGGGTAGAGATAAATCGTCTTGTTGACGGCGGCTGATCCGAAGAACTGGTGCACCTCTGCCACGAGGTCGTTGTAATCCTTGGGTAGGAAGGCAAAGAACTCCTTGATGATATCGAGCCGTCTGCCATAGTCCTTCTTCTGGGCTACGATGAGCGACTGGAAGTTGCCGGGGTCGTAGCCCATGTAAAGCGGTTCCTGAGGATCGTAGTGAAGTAGATACTCGGCAGAGAGGATGAATCTATCCTTCAGATTCAGGCGAAGGATGGATTCATACTTGTAGCTATCCTTGAACTGATGCCTTACGTGATCGTAGTTGATGAAGAACTTGTTGGTCACCTCCTTGTGCCGGATGGCACAGATGGCGGTGAGGAACTCATCGGTATCAAGGGTGTCAAGCTGCGTCTTGAAGAACTTAGGGCCGAGAATATCCTTGTTGCAGAAGGAGGATGCACGGATATAGAAGATGGCATTGCGGCGCATGTCGGCAAGGCGCGGCTTCCATCGCTCCACGAAGGAATTGAGCCTTACTGTCTCCAGTCGCATCTTCTCCAGGAGAACCGGATCCTTTGAATCCCTCTCCTGCTGTCTGAGTACAAAGAGACGGTAGAGACTTCGGTTAACCTCCAGGGCTACGGTGGCAATCTCCTCAATAAGTTTCGGGTTCACCTTCTTCTCGTAATCCTCGAACCAGTCATCCTCACCGAGGTCAACTCTTGCGGTATCGCTCACACCGGTAACACCTTCATAATAAGCAGAGCATCGCACATTGGCTGGACCTCCACGCAAGGATGGGAACAGTCGGGTTTTGAGTTTCTCGCCACTGTTATGCTTCATCTCCTCCACGAAAGCGTGCACGGCGTTTCTACCTGCCACGGATTCCGGCTGGTCGCTGGATACCAGCTGAAGGTGGGCGCCATTGCGGAATATCACGCTGTGCTTGGCATAGGCTATAGGGTATCTAGGCTTGCGGAAATGGGAAGGCAGCGTGCTCTCCCCTACCACGTAATCGATACCATATTCGAGCATAGAACGCTGCTGTCCGTTCACTACTACCTGACGGGAGAAGTATGCCTGGATATTAGGCCAGACATTGGTCATCAGCGCCACATAGGTCTTGTGAACCAGGAAAGATAGCTCCCCTGGCATATCATTGGCCACACGTATCAGGCGAGGTCCCGTCACGCCTTCAGTCTTACCTCCGGCACGGGCTACCTCGGCAAAAAGCATATTGGGGTCGATGATGTTGGCAAGCAACTGCATGTTATTCATGTAGTAATGCTCGAACTCCCCTATGGTATTATCATTCAATATCAGTTGACTCATCGCTTATTTCCTCCACTATTTCCGCTTCCTGAATATCAGCATCACGAAGCAAACGTTTCTTCTCTGAACTCTCGATAGGCAGACCATCGATGAGTGAAATATAAAAGCCGCGGTTGTGCTTGGCGGCAATCTCCTTGAGACTCCTTTTCTGAAAACCCAGCTCTTCCGGAGTGACTTCCGGGGTGATAAGAAACACCACGCCGAGGTCTCGGTCGGCTTCTGCCTGCTCGGATGCACGGCGGCGGCATTCCAGAGCCTGGTCCATGCAGGCCTTCTGCATCTTATAGTCTCGTTTGGCAGAGCAGAGCTTGGCTAGGTCTTCATACTTGTTGGCAAAATCATTCTCCCAGACCTTGATGCTTACATTGCAATCCACATTGAAGTAAGATATCGCCTGATTGATGCGTGTCATACAGGTGCGCACATCGAGGGTAATCTTCTGATGTGCGGCTATGCGCTGCTTGAGTTGGCGGGCGCCACGGGTAATGTTGCGCTCGTACTCGTATATTTCGGCAGCCCATTGAAGTTGCTTCAGGAAGATCTGTACATCGTCCGGGATACCTTCACAATCGCCTGTAGTCAGGAAGGTGGTGATAAGGTCGGGGTGTACGCTTTCCAGCTTTTCTATCTCGCTTTTCATACGCCGAATAGCTCCTTTCTCAGTTTAAGTTCTTCTCGGTCCTGCATGCGCTCATTCAGAAGCTTGATGGCATCGATGTCTCCATTGGATGCCATCTCAGCTATTTTCTTGTCAGCCTCTAGCTGAGCCTGTTCGAGCACACCTCCGTTCTTGATCATCGAAACGCAGGTGTCTGCAATCTTTCGTAATTCCGTCTTATCCATCTTGTCCATCTGGTTTTTCTGATTTATCACTATACTGTTCCATCACCATCTTGAACATGCGTTCACGTTCCTGATGCCGCTGGAGGTTCTCACGGTCGCTGGCACGTTTATCCTTGCGATCATCTCTTTTAATGTAGCTCTTATAGCGCTTGATATTATCGAGCGTGTTCTTGTGCTTATGAAGAAACTCGGCAGGGTCCTTCTTGAAGAGCTTCACGAGTTCATCGAATTCCGACTTACCCTTCAGCAATGGATGCTTGTATAAGAACTTGCCTGTATCGTTGTACGCCTTCAGCTCATCGAATGCCTGAAGGTTCCTGATGCGGAGTTCTGCCATGGCAGCCACATCGTTCGCCTTCGGCTTCTTGTCCAGAAGCTCGTCGAGTTTCTTCATCTTGCGCCATGTGTTGATGCGGTCGTTATAGATGACGGTTGCCATCTGCACGTCCTCGTTGGAGAGGTTGTCCCAGTCGATGTTAGGATATTCCTCTTCCTTTTGAACTACTTTTTTTTTGAGTCCTCATCCTGCCCGGCTGTATCGTGAGCATCAGGTTCCGGAGGAGCATCACCTTCTGGAGTGTCTGAAGGAACATCGGATGGAGTATCAACTGGAGCACCGGAAGGTCCTACGGAGGAATCGCCAGAAGGTTCTTTAGCTTCTTCCTTGGTTGAAGTGTCGCTTGAAGCATCAGCTGGTTTTTGCTCATCCCCCGTTGAAGTATTACTTGAACCTTCGGAAAAATTCTGGCCTTTCTCCGTTGAAGTGTTACTTGAACCGCCAAGAAGTTCCTGCTCCGATTCCGTTGAAGTATTACTTGAACTATCATCTGTATTCTCGTAATATTCTCGGTTGTCTGTGATTTCTTCTTCATCGCAAAAATCCAGAAGGGCGTAAAGGATTTCATCGGAATAGCGTTTCGGGTCACGAGAAAAACGTGCAAGCTTAGGATGGCGTGGCTGCTCGTCTTCCAGGAGAGAAAGGTCTGCCTGGGCGTGGTTCTCTCCTCTCAGCTTATTGAAAAGCTGTAATTTTTCTCTTCTGTTAATCATACCTTATATATATATATTATAAAAGGTGCGCCACCTTTCTGATGGCGACACACCTTTCTTCAATTCAACTAATAAATAAAATGAGAAAACAAAAACTTTAAGAGAGCTTATTCTTGGCTGTAGGCGAAGCAACTGCGTTCTGAGCGGTGTCACTGCTAGCGTGACTTTCCGTATCCGTTGTAACGCCAAGAGGATCCTCGGCATACAGGCAAGGCAAATCCACAGATGTGCGCTTGAAGGTGAAGGTGGTATATCGTCCATCCTTATCGTCCTTGGTCTCCGTGTTGTTGAGAATCATAGGTCGCTCAGGTTCGCCAAGAATATACCACTGTGGCTCCTTCACATGCTTGTAGAGGATAATAAACTTGCCTCCAGCATACTCCTCAATGAAGTTGTAGAGTTCTACTCGGGTTCCACCCATCACGATTACAACATTATTCTCGCCAGAGGTAGTGATATCACCTTTCTCCGTGGTGGCGGTAAACGTTGGTATATCGTGCGCATCGAAAAGGTAAGCCTTCAGGGTGTCGGCGGCGGTTGCAGTCTTGAACGGAATCGCCTTCACCTTTCTGTCCTTGTCCGGCTGAGGGAACGACTTGGTTATATCTACAAGGGATGTAGGAACCAGGACCACCTGGTAAGCGATGGCAGAACCGTGAGTATCTCTGTCTGTTACATCTCCGATAGTAGATAAAGTTACAAAGGCAGCCATCGAGACTCCTGTACCGCCAATCCCCATGGAAGATGTAGGATCATCAAACATCTGAAGAAGCGAAATGATGCTCATTACCATCATAATCGTCATAAAGAGAAGACGGCATTTGTGCTGGGCATAATTATAACCCTTGTTCGGGTTGTACGCACGATGGCGTACTGGAATATTATTTTTCTTCATAATTTTTTTCTGAAAAGGTAGGCGGGTACGAGATGTATCCCGCCTACCGGATAAGCAACTTTAAAATACTATATATTATGAAATCAGCGTCCACCAGGAACGTTTGGCTGAACGGCCTTGTTGATGGTTCGCTTGCCGCCTACACGACGCTCCAGCTCACGGAACTTATTGTCCTTGCCAAGGATAACCATGATATAGTCACCCACCTGGGTTGGAGTCCACGCGGCGGTGATATTGGCAAACTTATCGCTCTTGGCAATGGTAAGCTGATGCTTGGTGTCACCCTCACCAATCTCAATACAGTAAGCTACACCTGCCTTCGCCTTCTTGATATCGGTGAGAGCGGTAGCGGTAGTAGTTGAGTCCGTGATATGCCAGAAGCCGTTTGCGGCATCTACATCTGCACCGATGGTGGCAGCAGGAAGGTTTGTGAAGATCTGCTGGAACTCGTAATCGTTCTCGTCCATGGCAGCCTTGCTGTCAAACTTGCGACCGGTGAATGCCGCACCACAGCCTTCCTTCCAGGTGCTCCAGGCACGAACAGACTCCATCTGCTCTTCCATTCTGACTGCAAGCATCTCGCCTGGGAGATATTCAATGAACTGGATATTGCCCGGAACGTCCATGAACATCCAGCATGACTTGCCTTCGTATGGCAGCCACTTAATCTGAATGGTAGAGTCCGGAACACGGTTCTTGTAACCATTAGGACCAGTGAAGTCCTGATCCTTACCGTAAGTCTCACGGCAATTAGCAAGCCACCAGTCGATATGGTTCTCGTTGAGATAGAGGACGTGGTTGTCGATTGTCATACCCTCAGAGAGATGAGTCTTGACATCGGTAATGAACTCCTTAACCGCATCCAGCATGTTGGCTGAAGTATAGGTATTGTAGCTCTTATTGGCAAATGGCTTAATGCTGTAATCGTGAATATAGCGAAGCAGGGTGTACCAGATACCTGTACCTGCATTGAGGAAGCTTGAAGGCTGGCCAGCCTCTGGCTTCACATAGATGCCACGCATACGGCGCTGGTTCTGCTCATCCTGAGCCTTCTTGAGAAGGTTAAGCAGGCAGAATTCAATCATAGACCACTTGATAGGATCAGAGCCCTCCTTGTTGAGGTAAGCGATATACTTGCGCTCCAATTCCTTCATCGGTCCGAACTTCACCTTGATCATGGCATCATCGACGTAACCCATCTCGTTCTCGAGCTGCATACCACCCTTGTAGATTTCGCCCTCCTGGTATCCCTGAGATACCTCATCGAAGAACGCATTGAAGAGTACATCTCGGTCCTGAACGCCATAACGAACAGGGAAGAACTCTGTAAGATTGCGAAGCTCAAGAATGCGTGCAATGAGTGCATCCTGTCGAAGGATAACGAACTGGTCGCCCAACCCAGCGTTATCAACACCGTTGTAGTTGGTTGAGAACTGACCGGAAGCGAGAGCTTTGGTATCACGGAGTTCATTACGACTCTGGTGATAATTGTAGCGCTGCTGCAGTGCTACCGCATACGCCATTGCTTCCTTGCGGAAAGCTATGCCAGTAGACTCGTCTGGAGTAGAAGAAGCCGCAAGCGCAGGATTAACCGCAATCTGGTTCCAACGTTTCTTCATGTCAAACATAGAGTGTTCGACGCCAAAGAGATAATTATCGTTCGACTCGAAGCCGTTGATAGGAATAGAAGGAGCGGTAACATGAGCAGCAGGCTTATCAGGAGCCGTGTCCTGCGCCATCTTCTGCATATTCTCTGCGAGTTCTGATACTGCTTTTGTAAGCTGCTCGTAACTTACGTTTTGTGGAGCACCGGCATTCTGCTGGCTGTTCTCGTTCTTCTTGCCCTCATCGTCATCATTATCGCCGCCATCTCCATCGCCGTCGGAATTATTATCCTTCGACTTGCTTGCCTTTGAGACGATTGCGTAGAGCGAATTAATCTGCTTCTGATGCTCCGCCTCTTCGGCCGCACTGTTCTCTGCGGCGAGATCATCCATGAGGATGCTCTGAAACTCCTTCTGATAAGCCTCGCAAAGAGTCTTGTACTCTTCTGCGGTAAGGCTCTTGTTCTCGAACTTGTTGGTAAAGCCAAGCTTTTCGAGAATCTTGTTAAGTCTTGCTTTGAAATTCATAAATTAACCAATTAATTTAAACATTAAAACAACTATAGATCAAACAAAAAAACAAATATGAATTAACCGAATCCATAAAGGCTCTGCGTACCCATGTAGGCCTCGCCCAGCTGGGCTACTTCCGCAACCGCTTCCATTAAGGTACGCTTGCCGTCGATAAGTCCCACTTCCTCAGCCGGAGCCGTATAGTAACTCTCACCCTGAAGAACCGGTGCGTCATCGTCCAGATCCGAAAGCTTAGGGCGCATCGCCTTTACCTCGGAAAGGAACTGCTCGTTCATCGGGTCAAGCACGTTCTTGATGTAGTCAGCAGACTTTCCATCCTTCAGATCGTCGAAGACCTTATTCTTCCGAGAAGAGTTGGTGGCTTTGGCAACAATCTTCTTCAATCCGAGCTTCTCGAAATACGGCTCGAAGTTCCAGAAGGAACACATGGTTCCGATACATCCTACGAAATCGTGGCTGGTGGTAGCGTATAACTTCTGTCCATGGCAACCGATGTAGTAGGCTGCGGATGCGCAGTATTCCTCGTAGATGGCAAGGATAGGCTTCTTGGCGCTTCGCAGGGTCTCACTCAGACGGTCCATGTACCATGCTTCGCCTCCAGGACTGTTAATATGCATCAGATGGGCAGATATCTGAGGGTTATTCTCTGCCGCAATGATATCCTGCTCCAGCTGCTTGGAAGAGAAGTACCAGTAGCTTTCCGCTGTCACGACTCCGAAGATGCGATGATAAGCGATAGCTCCATCACCAAGGGAAGGAGAATCGAACTCATCGGTAAGCGTTACAGCTTTCGTTTCGTCTCGCTGAGTAGCCTTGGAGGATATCGCCTGAAGTGCTTCATGTGTTTCATACTGATACCATGTATGAGTCTTGAGATATTCCTTAACCTCTGCGAGAGTCATCGCCTGTTCGGCGTTCTTATGTTCTAGGCTCGCCACAGTACCATTCAGAGGAAATGCAGCCACCATCAGTCTGCGGTAGGCATCCTCTGTAATCCATAGAGGTAAAGTGGAGAGTAGAAGGGTCTGTATTTCATCCATCTTAATTAAGTTTTCCACAAAGGTACACATATATAATAGGTATAGAAAAGACCCTAACCAAGCGGATTCGTGAGCATCTTGCACTTGACTACAAGCTTTGCTTTGTTGAGGTGCTTGACGAGCTGCACCCTTGCCGGAATACCTTCTGCTCCTATTTTGTACTCTACAGGATTCTCTGTAGCACTTATATGGCTGACATCGGAGATGGTTACGATGGCGTTACGGGGTGTTCTTAGCACGTTAATCGTATCATTATCGGGCAAATCGACCACGAAAGTCTTGCTGCAATCCCAATATACGCCACCATTTTCCTCAGTCATGGTTGGTTCAAAAGCGAATGGGTCCGCCATGAAGATCTCCCACTTTTCCGGGTTCTCAATAAGAGATACACCCACAAGACAAGAAAATTCCATCATAATGCATATTTTTAGAGTGATTATTGCGAATTTTTGAGTGACAATGTTTTGTACTCGGTATGTATTAAAAATAATTAAACACCTTCTTTTTTTTGGTATTTTCTCGGAACTTTCGGAAAAAGTCGCTGTTTATAGCGATAGAAGTTCTTCAGAAGCGCATCAGGAGATATCGATTCAAGATTGTATTTTCTGATGAAATCGTACACTACATCCTGGTTACGCTTAGGTCTCCCCTGCTCCTCGTTCTCCATCATGGTCCGATGAAACTCGAAGTTAAACAGCAGGCGAACGTGGTCTTCAATCTTCTTGGCTGCTGACACGGAGAGATAGTTGAAGTAAACCGGATCCTTCCCGGGATGGCCATCCATGTTGGATCGGCGAGAAGGGAGGAAAATCTTAAGGTTGGCATCCTCAGGAACCACGCTGTGAGAGTCTGGTTTGGCCATGAGGTTCCACACTACATGATACAGATCTGTAGTGTGCGGAATTTTTACTCCACCCGTTTTCGGGTCGATTTCCAGCTTTTTTTGAATGTACTCCGCCAGATATGGTTCGATTCTGATGGATGCACTTCGTTTCGAGATACGTTTTTCTTTTTCCATATTGCTTTTTCTTATTTTTGCGTCCTACCGTCCTACAATCCTACAAATTGTAGGCAATCAACTGCAAAGATACTAAAAATCAATGACTTATGCAAATTTTATCAAACATATTTTTGACCTACACACTCATTTTTTCGCTTCCTACACGTCCTACAATCCTACAAATAGGGGTATTTTGTAGGATGGAATTACAGAAAACGGGAAAATGTAAACAATCCTTATTTCCTACAGCTTCCTACAATCCTACAGCATTTCCTACAAACCTCCGAAATCCGCAAAACCAACCTAAACAACTGATAATAAGATAAATAGATAAATATAACAGTTTGAAAAGAAATGCATTTGTAGGATTGTAGGATTGTAGGAAGGCGTTTTTCTAAAAAACATTTTCAAAACGTCGCTTTTCCTGGCTTTTTTGTAAAATTAGGGGGTTCGGGGGATTTTTCGCGTCTGTACATCATACACATGTAAAAAAATACCCACGCTTGCCCTCTCGGGTTTGCGTGGGTAAGAATATGCAAAATTCAACTCAATTTTATGTGATTTTTCCTTGGTTTTCTCGAATATTTTTTGTATCTTTCCTCTATAAAACGAAAATGATTTCCCTCGCACAAGGTAACTAAAACA
>ERZ1031540.42-NODE-42-length-22841-cov-6.522382_pt1 | contig 22841 bp, 15 predicted proteins | sample MGYA00519031_ERZ1031540 | MGnify/ENA primary metagenome ERZ1031540 (study PRJEB33719, sample SAMN04261166) | wastewater metagenome | biome: rural village; feature: human; material: feces | host: Homo sapiens | place: El Salvador | collected 2013-01-07 ... | reverse complement strand
TGATGCCACCCTCTGGGAAGTTGCCTGTTGCTGGGTCGATAGGAAGCTGACCAGATGCAAATACAAAACCGTTAGCCTCAATAGCCTGGCTGTAAGGACCGATGGCTGCAGGAGCCTTTTCTGTGTTTATTGCTTTCATTGTGATACGTTTTTATTATAGTTATACATTAATATTGTAAGAATACTGCAAACTTACTCAAAAATCCTTTGATAAACGACTATTTCTGCAAAAAGATGATGTTGTAGTATCTTTTTCTTGTTCTTTCTTTACAACAATCAGAAAAAAGTGTTAATTTTGTCAGCAATATATTACTAACACACTAACACTTACAAATTATGGAAACAAAAATCACCACTTTGCCTCAGCTATCGTTTGCAGAGGCTGTGAAACTAAACTTTGCTCGTATTACTGATTTCAGAGGTCGCTCTCGTCGCTCTGAATTGTGGTGGAACTATCTGATGTATGTCATTCTAACATTTTGCCTTTCATTGCTCTTGGGTAATGGCAATTTGATATTACTTGCCATCATTTCATTAATTCTTCAGTTGGCAATTGTTCCTGTCACCATCCGTCGTATGCACGACCGTGGACATAGTGGCATTTGGGTTATAGCAGCAGTTTTGTTGGGTGTCGCATCTAATGCTTATGGCTTTATGTCGGGATTGACAACTCCTGGAGCTCTTACACCAGAAGAAATAATGGAAGTTGTTTCTTCTCCTACATTTATCGGGCTTACAATAGCAAGTGGTATTGTTCAGCTTATTATCTTTATCTTTGCTGTTATGGATGGCGACAAGGGTGAGAATAAATATGGCGCTTCTACAAAATATATTGTTGAAACATTAGCTGAGGCTGCAGAATAATAACAACTCTTTTTTTGCGAGTAGCCTTATGTGCATATGCGACTATTCGCATGTGCTTATACGACTACTCTCATTGGCTTATGCGACTATTCGCATAAGCCAATGAGAGTAGTCGCATTTTTTTATCTGTCTTTATTAGCTTTTCTTCTCCTAAGAATCTTTATTTACCCAAGAATCGGGTGGTGACATATTCCACAAAGGCATCCTTATAGTTGTCGCCTATTGGCAGATATGTTTCCTCGTCCATGATTACTCGATTCTTGTTTACCTCCTGTATCTTCTTGAGGTTTATGATATAAGAGCGGTGTATGCGCATGAAATACGAAGGCATACACTCCTCGATTTTCTTTAGAGCCAGCAATACCGTGATAGGTTTCTTGCCTTCGATATAGAACTTCTGATATTCGCTCATGCTCTCTATGTAGCGAATGTCGCTAAAGGCAATCTTCATAATCTTCTTGTCGGTTTTTATGAACACCGTGTCGTCTTCGTCGGTAATCTTAGCCTTTGGTATTACAGCCATTTCGTATCTTTGTTTTACCCTCAAGGCAGCACGTCTGAATTCGTCCATGCCGAAAGGTTTTAGCAGATAGTCGGCAGCATCAACCTTGAAACCATCGATGGCATATTCCGATGAGGCTGTGGTAAACACCACGATAGGAGTCACGGGCAACGACTTTATAAAGTCCATACCATTGATGTCGGGCATTATGATGTCGCAGAATATGGCATCCACCTCTTCTTTCTCCATCATCTCCTTAGCCTCTACTGCGCTTTGGCATTTGCCCACAAGCTGCAAGAAAGGAGTGTTCTCTATGTAATTGGCAAGTTGCTGAAGAGCCAATGGCTCGTCGTCGATAGCTATGGTTCTAATCATAATCTTACTCTTTGTTTATTGTTCGTATTTGTATTCTCAAGTGGTAGCAACAGTCTTACCTTGTAGTTGTCTTCAGTATCTTTTATGTCGATATGATATCTGTCGCCGTATATTAGTTCGAGGCGATTTTTTACGTTTCTTAGTCCTATGCCACCGTCTAAATCTTTCTCTTTTGCGCCATCTTTGCGTTTAGAGTTTTTACAAGTAAAGAGTATAAACTCGTTGTTGTGGCACCTTAGCGTGATGTCGATATTCGAAGGCGACTTATAGCTCACTCCATGTTTGAATGCATTTTCGGCAAATATTGCCAATATCAATGGCGCTATGCCTTTTTGGCTTGTCATGGCAGGAAAGTCGGTATTTACCTTTACCATACCCGTAAACCTCATCTTCATCAGCGCGATATAGTTTTGCAAGAATTGCACCTCGTCGCTTAGCGGACTTATGTTGGTGTCGCCATCATATAATATATGTCGCATCAGCTTCGAGAGTTCCACTATCGACTTCTTTGCCTTTTCGGGGTCTATGTCTACCAGCGCATGTATGTTGTTTAGAGTGTTCATGAAGAAGTGTGGACTTATCTGGTATCTCAGATAGTTGAGCCTTTGCTTTAGGTTCTCCTTCTCTAATTGCTGCATGCGGTTGCGGTCTTTGTCTGCCTTATAGTATAGCTTCACACCGAGGTTCATACCCATGAGGAATATCAAAGCCAAAGTGTTTGTAAGCTCTGCTGGTCCTATCAACGGGCGTGGCTCTTTGAACTGTGGCCTTGGCCTATCATCGCGAAAATTATCAGCTTTGTAATACCTTTGCGTCATAGGCATCTCAGCTCTTGGTCGGTGCCGTTTTTGTCCATGCATTATTGGTCTTATCCAACTTTGCAATGCTATAAATGCCACCACCAATATCAATATCGAACATACATAGCGACCTGTCTGCTGCTTGTATAGTAGCATTGGTGCCAATAGGAAGTTGTGAACAAGAAATGCTACGAAGTACATTGCTAATATTTCCTCGATGTGTATGATAGTCCACCAGTCTATATCAAGGTTGCTATTTGATGAGGCATGAATGATCAATATCAGCATGGGAGTGCTGAATAGCAGTAACCACATAGCTATATATGTGACATTCTCTTGCTTTATATTTATCGTTGGCATCCTTATATTATTGTCGTTTTGTAATAATAACGTATAGTAAGCCTTCTTTATTGTGGTTTTTAGTTTAGTTTTTTGGCTAAATACCTAAGAATTTGTCCAATAAATCTTACTGAATGATAAATAGTTGAATAAAAATACTAACTTTGCGATATAAAACCGAATAACAGATATTTTTAACGACCTAATAATTTTCCTGATTATGATAAAGCATTTGTTGCCAGCAGTTCTGCTCATGGCTTCTTCTGCCATCTGCGTAGCCCAGCAACCCAAAGTTTCTTGGGACGCCCACAGCCTTATTATGGATGGTCATAGAGTGATGCCTGCGATGGGCGAGATACATTATTCCCGTATTCCTGAAGCCGAATGGGCTAAGGAGATAAAGAAGATGAAAGAGGGTGGGCTAACGATGATTGCCACCTATGTGTTCTGGAATCATGTAGAAGAACAAGAAGGCATCTTCAACTGGAGTGGACAGCGCGACCTTCGTCATTTCATAGAGCTTTGTGCCAAGGAGGATATTCCTGTGGTGTTGCGTCTTGGTCCTTTCTGCCATGGCGAAGTACGCAATGGCGGTATTCCTGACTGGGTGTTCACCAAGGGATGCAAGACTCGCGACAACAACCCGGTCTTTATGTCTTATGTGAAGAAGCTTTATCGCCAGATATTCGCACAAGTGCAAGGATTGCAATGGAAAGATGGCGGTCCGCTAATTGCTGTGCAGTTTGACAACGAGCAACGTAATGGTGCCTACCTCATGGCTTTGAAGAAGATAGCCCTCGAGATAGGCTACGACCTACCGTTCTATACTCGCACAGGATGGCCTGCACTCACTCGCCCTGTACCTTTTGGCGAGATGCTTCCTTTGTTTGGCGACTATGCCGACGGCTTCTGGGAGCGTAGCATCAAGGAGGGGGCTGGTGCCTATTATAAAGCTTTCAACTTCAAAGCCTTCCGCAGTTCTACAGCCATCGCTACCGACCAATTTGGCACTCAAAAGGCTGAAACCGCTAAGGGCGACAACGATTATCCTTATTTCACTTGCGAACTTGGTGGCGGTATGGCTACAGCCTATCATCGTCGACCATTCGTATATCCTGAGGATGCCTACTCGTTGGCTATCGTGAAACTCGGAAGCGGTAGCAACCTGCTTGGCTACTATATGTATCATGGTGGCACAAACCCTGAGGGCTTGACTACGCTTAATGAAAACCAGCGCACGCCAGCTACCAATTATAACGATATGCCTGTGAAGACCTACGACTTCCAGGCTCCACTTGGTGAGTTCGGACAACCATACGACCATTATTTCTTGCTTCGTAAGCTCCACCTTATGATGCACGATTATGCCGAAACGCTGGCTCCTATGGATCCTACCTTCCCTTGCTCGCAAGATATCAAGCAAGGCGATGATAGCCATCTCCGTTGGTCGTATCGTGCGCAGGGCGATAGTGGTTTTGTCTTCGTTAATAACTACGAGCGCTTGCAGACTATCTCTGCCAAGAAGAATGTGCAGTTTAAGGTTGCCAACCTCACCTTCCCACAACGTCCTATCACTATCCCTGCCAATACCTCTTGCATCTTCACCTTCGGTATCGACGGTATGCGATACGCTACAGCCCAGCCTGTGGCTCGCCGTGATGGTAAGGTTTATCTGCAGCAGATACCAGGCATTCCGGTAGAGATTGCTATGAAGAATGGCAAGATATTGCGTAATGTGAAGCCACGTGGCATCGAGCGTCCTGTGGTTGGCAACATCTACCTCCTCACTCCTCAAGATGCCAACACCCTGTTCTATGAAGATGAAGTAAGAGCAGATATCTATCTTAATGCGAGTATCGAGAAGATAAAAGAGGCATCGACAACACCTCGCCATATCTCTATCGGAGCACAGAAGGTTGCCGAGGCTCCTACTGATGCCGACTTCGACAATGCTGCCGTTTATCGCATACAAGTAGCACCCGAAGCTGGCACCAAGTTCCATCGTCTGCTTCGCATCGACTATCGTGGCGACGTAGCCCGACTCTATGCCAACGGTAAGCTTATTGCCGACAACTTCTATAATGGTCGCCCTTTCCTCTATGGTCTGTGGCGCCTGCCTGCAGGTTGCACCGAGCTTGAGCTTCGCATCCTTCCTTTGCAGCCAAATATGCCAATCTACTTCCCTCGCGAAGCCGATACCACCCAAGGCGAAACTGCAAAGGTTTGCATAGAGTAGCCACCCAGGCTTCCCCTGCGGTTAGCCTTCGCTCTCCATGTGCTCAGCCTTGTTCCTCCTTGGGTTGCGTTCAAGGCTGCTCGGCAGCCTTGCTTTCGCTTTCCCTTCCCTTTTCTCTCTCGCCCCTTTCCCTTTCCCCAATCAAAAAAAATAAAAACAAAAAAAATGAATATATCCCATCTATTCTCATCCCATCGTGGAGCCTCGTTGCTCCTTTCTCTCTTCCTTGCCGCTTCCGCTTCTGCCCAGCGTAGCCTCGACCTCGCAGGCTCTTGGACCATGGCAGACGGCAAGAAAGCCAACCTCCCAGGTTCTATGCTCACCAACGACCTTGGCGACGAAGTAACCATCGACACCAAGTGGACATGCAGCCTCTACGACTCCTCGTTCTATTACAACCCATACATGGCTAAATATCGCGAGGCAGGCAAAATGAAGTTTCCTTTCTTCCTCACTCCTCGTCGTCACTATGTAGGCGAAGCATGGTATGAGCGCACCATAAGCATACCTCGCCAATGGAAAAAGGGTAGGGTGGAGCTTTACCTTGAGCGCCCACATATCGAAACAACAGTATATGTGAATGGCAAGCTCGCTGGTCGCGACTCGTCGCTCTCTGTGCCTCATAGCTTCGATATCACACAGCTCGTGCTGTTTGGTAAAGACAACCAGATAAAAATCCGCGTGTATAATGGTATCGAGAATGTATGCGTAGGACAAGATTCGCATAGCGTTACCGACCAAACGCAGGGCAACTGGAATGGTATTGCTGGCGACATCCGACTAATCTCTCATCCTAAGGCTTATATCTCTAATCTCCAGGTATATCCTAATCTCGAAGCCAAGGGCGTGGGTGTGGATGTAGAAACCGTAGGGTTAAAGAAACCTCGCAATATCGTCTTCCTCATCGATGGCAATAGAGTTGAGGCTAAGCGAGTGGCTATAGACGAAACTAAGGCGCGCTATGAGATAAGCCTTGGCGATAGTGTTCGCCTATGGAATGAGTTTACTCCAAACCTCTATACTCTCTCTGCCATTCTCGACAACGATACCACCTCTACCACCTTCGGTATGCGTGAGATATCATACAAGGGCCGCCAACTATTCCTTAATGGCAATCCGCTCTATCTTCGTGGCACAGTAGAAAACTGCAACTTCCCTCTTACAGGTTTTCCTCCTACCGATGAGGCTTCATGGCTTCGTGTGTTCCAAAAGTGCAAGGAATATGGCATCAACCATGTTCGCTTCCATTCATATTGTCCTCCTGAGGCTGCCTTCTTTGCTGCCGATAAGGTGGGTATCTATCTTCAGCCCGAAGGACCATCATGGCCTAACCATGGTGTGAAGTTGCGTCGTGGTATGACCATCGACCACTATCTGTTGCAGGAAACTCAGCGCATGGTACGTCAATATGGCAACCATCCTTCGTTCTGCATGCTTGCTGCAGGCAATGAACCTGCTGGCGACTGGGTGGCTTGGTGTCGCGACTTCATTAACTACTGGCACAAAACGGGCGACAACCGTCGCATATATTGTGGTGCTTCCGTAGGTGGCGGATGGGCTTGGGATGCCAATAGCGACTATCATGTCAAGGGTGGCGCACGTGGTTTGGAATGGAACCGCACAGCTCCTTCTTCTTCCGACGACTATTATTCTCAGCTCTTGCGTCCTCGCAACTTCAATGCCAAGGCTACTCCTGCCTACGCTTTAGCTCCTGATACCCTTGCCGATGGCACTATCGAGATGGTTGCCAACACTCCTATCATTGCCCACGAGCAAGGTCAATGGTGTGCTTTCCCTGATCTTCGTGAGCGCTCGCAGTATACAGGCGTCTATAAAGCAAACAATTTCGACATCTTCGAAGACCTGCTTCAGCATGGCGGCATGGCTACTATGGCTGATAAGTTCTTGGCTTCGAGCAGCCGTTTGCAGCAGTTGGCTTATAAATACGAGATGGAGCGCAACCTTCGCACTCCTGAGTATGCAGGCTTCCAACTCCTTGGTCTCAACGACTATAGCGGACAAGGCACAGCCCTCGTAGGTCCGCTCAACGTGTTCTGGAGAGAGAAGAGTTGGGTGAAGAATTCTACTGACATGAATGTGTTCCGCCATGCTTGTAAGCCTGTAGTGCCTTTGGCTCGCTTCCCTCGCTTCGTATATACTGCTGCCGACACCCTCGTTGTGCCAGTAGAACTATATAATGCTTCGGCATCTGCTCTTACCGAGACTCCTCGCTATACAATTTCTGGTAGCGGCGTAGAGACTATTAGCGGCGTGCTTGCTAATGGTGTGCAGACATATCCTGTGGGCAAGAACATCGCCCTCGGCACCATCTCGTTGCCTCTTAATATATATAATAATGTGGAGACATCGCAGTTGCCACAGAAGTTGCAGTTGCAAGTATCTGTAGGTGGCAACACCAACGAGTGGGACTTCTGGGTGTATCCTTCAAAGCTTGACATGCCTAAAGTTGATGGCAACAAGCAAGTAGCAAAGAATATCTACATCAGCGACTCTCTCGATGCTAAGGCTCTTGCAGTATTGAAGAAAGGTGGAAAGGTGCTCATTCAGGCTGCTGGTCGCGTCACCTATGGTAGCGATGTTAAGCAAACATATCTGCCTGTGTTCTGGAATACCAGCTGGTTTAAGATGCGCCCACCTCATACCACAGGCTCTTATATCGATGCCTCTCATCCTGTGTTTGCCAACTGTCCTACCGATGATTGGCAGAATCTAAACTGGTGGGAACTTGTAAATCGTGCTCAGGTTATGAACCTTGCCGAGTTCCCTGCCGACTATCAGTCGCCATTCCAGCCTATCGATACTTGGCATGTTAGTCGTAAGCTTGGCATGATAGCCGAAGCAAATGTGCTTGGAGGCAAACTTCTCATCACCACCTTCGATATCTCGTCGCGCCTCGATAGTCGCTTGGTGGCTCGTCAGCTTCGCAAGTCTATCCTCGACTATATGCTCTCCGACAGCTTTGCGCCATCTATCACCATAGAGCCAAGCGTCATCACCGACCTTTTCACTAAGCATGCTCCTGCCGTGAATATGTTTACCAACGAATCGCCAGATGAGCTAAAGCCAAAGATTGTGAGATAATATAAACTATAGTGAGATAATAGATAGAAAAAAGAAGCAGATAATTTAATTTATATATCCTCTAATGCCTTTGCGTTAGCGTGAATAAATCTTAAATATTATCTATTGATGTTCGTAATTACGAATTTATATATACTTTTGCAAAGCGGTGGCTAATGGTAGCTGCCGCTTTTGCAATAATAAAAATAAGAAATAAGGGGTGCTTCACGATTGTGATGCTGAGATTATACCCATAGAACCTGACGCAGGTAATGCTGCCGCAGGGATTGCTTCTACCATCGTTATGGTGTGCGAGGCTGTTTCTATTCCGTATCGTCTTTTTAAGTAAGCCAACAGAGGCGCCTCTGCAAACGATAATAGCATGAGGTATCTTTGCGTATTGACTATAGCAGGCTCCGACAGTTGCGGAGGCGCAGGAGTACAAGCAGACATAAAGACTATGTCGGCTTTGGGAGTTTATGCCGCTTCGGCAATAACATCTGTAACTGTGCAAAACACCCTTGGAGTGAAGGCTATACAAGCCATAGAACCTGCAATTGTGGCAGGACAAATCAAGGCTGTGATGGATGATGTGAAGCCCGTGGCTATAAAAATAGGTATGGTCAACGACTGCGCTACCATACACGCTATAGCCGATTCTCTAAGCTCTTATTCTCCAAGCAAACTGGTTGTAGACCCCGTTATGGTGTCTACCAGCGGCTCTATGCTCATGCAGCGAGATGCACTCGAGGTGTTTTGTAGCGAATTGCTCCCTATGGCAACCTTGCTAACACCAAATATCCCAGAGGCAGAAGTATTGTCGAAGACTGAAATCCAGACTGTCGACGATATGGATGTTGCAGCCAAGCGAATACTTGCTATGGGCTGCAAGGCTGTGCTCATAAAGGGAGGTCATCTGGAAGGCAACAAGAAGAATGATAAGCTTTATCTGAATGATGGCACCGTTCACACCTTTGTGCATGCTACTATCAACACTCGCAACACCCACGGCACAGGTTGCACACTCTCTTCTGCCATTGCCTCGTTTATGGCTCGTGGCTTAGATTTACCCGATGCTATTGCTCATGCCAAGGAATATTTGTCGCAAGCCTTGGAAGCTGGCAAGGATGTAGAGATAGGCGAAGGTCACGGACCAGTATGCCATTTGTTTAATCCCGAAAAAACAATCATCTTATGATACAATTTATCACACACTCCAACAATCGCTACGGCTATGTAGACGGCGCACGCTTGGCTCTCGAAGGAGGTTGCCGATGGGTGCAACTAAGAATGAAGGAAGCTACAGAAGCTGAGTTTATGGCTGCTGCAGCAGAAATAGGCAGACTATGCAAGGAGCATGGCGCTACGTTTGTTCTCGACGACCATGTGGAATGGGTCGAGAAGACAGGAGCCGACGGCGTGCATCTTGGCAAAAACGATATGCCTATTGATGAGGCTCGAAAGATACTTGGTAGCGACAAGATTATTGGAGGCACAGCAAACACCTTCGAAGATGTGGAGCGCCTGTATCGTCAGGGTGCCGACTACATAGGTTGTGGTCCGTTTCGCTTCACCACCACCAAGAAGAATCTGTCGCCAGTTCTTGGCTTAGAAGGCTATCAGCATATTGTTGACCAAATGAAGTCGCATGGTATCAACCTTCCTATCGTTGCCATAGGTGGCATATTGGAGTCGGATATCAAGTCGATATTGGCAACAGGTGTAAGCGGAATAGCTGTTAGCGGTGGCATATTGAATGCCGAGAATCCTGCAGAAGAGATGCAACGCTTTTTGAAACTTGTATAACTTCTCAATATATTCGAAATCTAAATAAAAGAAATATTAATGGAAACTAAAATCAAATTCAACTATCCTTCTTCCGAGAAGGTGTATCTAAGTGGAAAGCTATATCCTGAAATCAAGGTAGGAATGCGCAGAGTGAAACTTACTCCAACCGTTACTGTCGAAGGAAACGAGCGCCATATGGAACCTAATGAGCCTGTGTATATCTACGACACCAGCGGTGCTTATAGCGACCCTAATGTGGAGATAGACTTAGAGAAAGGTTTGCCTAAAATGCGCCAATCATGGATTGATGGTCGTAAGGAAGGCGAAACTCAAATGTATTTTGCTAAGCAAGGCATCATAACACAGGAAATGGAGTATGTAGCCATTCGTGAGAATATGAATTGCGAAGAGCTTGGCATAAAGACTCATATCACCCCTGCCTTTGTATGCAAAGAGATAGCTGAGGGTAGGGCGGTGATTCCTGCCAATATCAAGCACCCAGAGTCGGAACCTATGATTATCGGTACCAACTTCTTGGTTAAGATAAATACCAACATCGGCAACTCGTCTACCACTTCGGGTATCGAAGAGGAAGTAGAAAAGGCTGTATGGAGTTGCAAGTGGGGTGGCGACACATTGATGGACCTCTCTACAGGTAATGATATCCACGAAACACGCGAGTGGATTCTTCGCAACTGTCCTGTGCCTGTAGGTACAGTTCCTATGTATCAGGCTTTCGAGAAGGTGAATGGTAAGGCAGAAGACCTGACATGGGAGATATTCCGCGACACTCTTATCGAACAATGTGAGCAGGGTGTTGACTATTTCACCATCCATTGCGGTATTCGCCTAAAGAATATTCATCTTGCCGATACTCGTTTGACAGGCATCGTGAGCCGTGGTGGCAGCATCATCTCTAAGTGGTGCAAGGTGCATCAGAAGGAGAGCTTCCTCTACGAACATTTCGATGACATCTGCGACATCTGCGCTAAATATGATGTTGCCATTTCGTTGGGCGATGGCTTGCGTCCTGGTTCTACCTATGATGCCAACGATGCAGCACAGTTTGCCGAGCTTGATACTATGGGCGAACTCGTAGAGCGTGCTTGGGCTAAGAATGTACAGGCATTTATCGAAGGTCCTGGTCATGTGCCAATGCATAAGATTAAGGAGAATATGGAACGCCAGATTGAAAAATGCCATGGTGCTCCTTTCTACACCCTCGGTCCTCTCGTTACCGACATTGCGCCAGCTTACGATCATATCACCTCAGCCATTGGTGCTTCGATGATAGGATGGTATGGCACAGCTATGCTCTGCTATGTTACTCCAAAAGAACATCTCGCTTTGCCTGAGAAAGAAGATGTGAGAGTTGGCGTTGTTACCTACAAGATTGCAGCCCATGCTGCCGACTTGGCAAAGGGACATCCTGGAGCAACCATTCGCGACAACGCATTGAGCAAGGCTCGCTACGACTTCCGTTGGAAAGACCAATTCAATTTGGCTCTCGACCCAGAGCGTGCTCTCGAATATTATAAGTCGAGCAACTCGGTAGATGCCAACTATTGCACCATGTGCGGTCCTAACTTCTGTGCAGCTCGCATCAGCCATTCGCTAAAGAGTTGTGATGAATAAAGGCTCACGGCAATAAGCAAAAAGTAGAAATATAAAACACATAAACCCAATAAACATTTATAAAAAATGATTGAAACACAAGTATCAAAAGGTATTATCAGTACCTATTTCGACAAACTACAGCGTAATCTTGAACTCGATGTAGCCATCGTTGGTGGTGGTCCATCTGGTATTGTTGCAGCTTACTATTTGGCTAAGGCTGGCTTAAAGGTTGCTCAGTTCGACCGCAAGCTTTCTCCTGGTGGCGGTATGTGGGGCGGTGCCATGATGTTCAACCAGATTGTTATTCAGGAAGAGGCTATGCACATCGTAAAGGATTTCGATATCAACTACGAGGCTTTCGAAGATGGACTCTACACTATCGACTCTGTAGAGAGCACTTCTGCACTCTTGTATCATGCTGTTCATGCTGGTGCAACTATCTTCAACTGCTATTCTGTAGAGGATGTAATCTTCAAGAATGATGTTGTTAGCGGTGTTGTTGTCAACTGGACTCCTGTGCTTCGCGAAGGCTTGCATGTAGACCCATTGAACATCTTGGCAAAGTGTGTTATCGACGGTACCGGTCACGACAGCGAGATGTGTAAGGTTGTAGCCCGTAAGAATGGTATTCAGTTGGATACTCCTACTGGTGCTGTTATCGGTGAGCGTTCGTTGGATGTTGTAGAAGGCGAGCGTATGGTAGTAGAAGGCACACGCGAGGTTTATCCAGGACTTTATGTCTGCGGTATGGCTTCTTCAGCCGTTGCAGGCACACCACGTATGGGACCTATCTTCGGTGGTATGATGCTTTCTGGTAAGAAGGTTGCCGATATGATTATCGAGAAATTGAAGAAATAAGCCATTTCCCCTACATATAACAATTCCCTACGTACAATACATACGTATAAACAAAAGAATTATTTTGTATGAAATGGATCGTTATAACCTCTCCCGACTTCTTGTCGGGAGAGGCATTTTTTATAGATAAACTATTTCGTCATGGTCTGGACTTGCTACATTTGCGCAAGCCTGGAGCATCAGTAGAATACTATCGCCATTTGCTCTCTCTCATTCCTGAGTGTTGGCATAGTCGTATAGTTTTGCACGAGCATTTCGAGCTTACAAGTGAGTTTCGCCTTCATGGCATCCATCTTAATCGTCGTTGTTCGCATGTGCCCGAGGGTTTCAAGGGTAGCATCTCGTGCTCATGCCATAGTCTTGAAGAGGTTGTTGCCAACAAGTCTTTGCGCAACTACCTATTCCTAAGTCCTATCTTCAATAGCATCTCTAAGGTAGGCTACGAAGCTGCATTCTCAGATTCCACCTTGCAGCAAGCAGCCCAAGATGCTATCATCGACTCTAAGGTAATAGCCTTAGGAGGCGTATCATCAGCCAACATCCCACAAATAAAGTCATGGCACTTTGGCGGTGCCGCCTTCTTAGGCGACATCTGGAGTCGTATCAACGACCCACAAGTAGACCAATATCTCGACACCTTGCGCCAGTTGCTTGCATGAATACTTATAGTGTTCAATACTTCTTTAGCCTTTAGAAACTTTATTGAAAAATAATAGATGGTTCATTTACAGACATGAAATATTTTCTGTATCTTTACACCCAAATAAGAAAACAAATTACGGCTGATTAGTAATAATCGGCATGATACAAATAAGAAAATGATGGATGCTGATAATAATAAGATAACTTGTCCAAAATGCAACTCTCAGAATATACAATCTGAAGGAGTAATTCATCTTTGTATGGATTGTGGCTACAAATGGGAGGATGAGATACAGACAGACCTTGGCGAAATGATTATTTACCAATCTGACGAAGGAGTGAGACTTGATGTGAGATTGGAGAATAAAACCGTTTGGCTGAGTATAGAACAAATATCGCAACTGTTCAATAAAGGGCGTACCACTATTAGTGAACATATTTCCAATATTTTCAAGGAAGGAGAATTGGAAGAAAAAGTGGTCTGTCGGAAATTCCGACAAACCACTCAACATGGCGCTATAGAAGGGAAAACACAGAGTAAAGAGGTAAAATACTACAATCTTGATGTTATCATCTCTGTAGGCTATCGTGTAAAATCTATTCAGGGTACACGCTTCCGCCAATGGGCTACCGAACGACTCCATGAATATATTGTAAAGGGATTCACCATGGACGATGAGCGACTCAAGAATCTTGGTGGTGGTAGTTACTGGAAAGAACTGCTTGACCGCATTCGCGATATTCGCTCTTCTGAAAAAGTACTATATCGACAAGTATTAGATATCTATGCAACGAGTGTAGATTACGATCCTCGCACCGATGCCTCGAAACTATTTTTCAAGATAGTGCAAAATAAATTGCATTATGCTGCTCATGGTCATACAGCGGCTGAGGTAATTTATGAGCGTGCCGATGCTGAGCAACCATTTATGGGTTTGAAGACTTTTGAAGGAGAATTGCCTGCTATTAAGGATATTAAGATAGCAAAGAACTATCTGCATGAAAACGAGCTAAAGATACTAAATAATCTCGTTTCTGGATATTTTGATTTTGCAGAAATTATGGCTATGGAACATCGTCCTGTTTATATGATGGACTATGTGAAACAGCTCGATACAATTCTTCAATCCACAGGGCGCCCATTGCTAAAAGGCTCTGGCAGTATCAGTCATCAAGAAGCAATGGAGAAAGCTTTGGCAGAATATAGAAAATATCAGGTCAAGACATTAACTCCTGTAGAACAAGCTTATTTAGAATCTATCAATGCTTTAGGTAAGATTGCAAAACGAAAGGGAAAACAAAATGATAGTCATTAAAAAAACTCAAGCTGCGTCATATACATAAAGTAAATGACGCAGCTTGAGTTTTTTCAGTTATTAGTATTCCATTGAGAACGAGATGCCACGACGCATCATGTCGTTAGCCAATGGTTGCATACGCTTAAGGAACGACTCCCATGAGCGATTCTCTTGCTGGCTCCATCCTGCTTCAGCCAATGCGATGGCACGTGGATAAGCTTGGTAGTAGATACGCTCTGGCGATGTGATACATTCACTCCACAGGGTACCAGCCACACCAAAGAGATTGTTGTTTTCAAAGTTCTTGTCGTGTCCCCATGCAGGGTCGAGGCTGTAGGCATCCTTGAGAGTTGTCACAGGCATACCCCAGTTAACTTCCGGCATGTCGCCATTAGCCATAGGATAGTCGAAATAGCAATGCTCACCAGGGCATAGCATGATGCGAGCATTGTTCTCAACTGCTGTTTCGAGCGCCTTCTCGGTAAGTCCGTTGCGCCATGCAAAGGTCACGCATCCTGGCTGAATCTTCTTGAAGTCGGTCTCATACCAGAACATAGGAGTCTTATGGTATGTGTCGCGCAATAGGCTGATGATGCGGTCGAAGAGATAACCTTGCAGTTTCCAGTTCTCTGAACGGTCGGTAGTGGTAATGCCGAGTTTAGTCTTTAGTGCCTGACACTTAGGACAGTCTGTCCAGCAGTCGAGGGCTGGATTGCCTGCTTCGTCGCCACCAAGGTGTACATACTTAGAAGGGAAAATGTCGGTTAGCTCCTTGAAAACATTACCAAGAAATTCGTATGTAAACTCATTGCCTGGGCACAACAACTCGTTAGAAACACCGCAAGTGGTGCGGATAGGCACTTGGCGCTGATGGCAAGTAAGCTCAGGGAATACGCTGATAGCTGCAACCTCATGACCAGGCATTTCTATTTCTGGCACAATCTCTACATGATAGCGTGCAGCAAACTTCACGAGTTCGCGCATCTGCTCCTGAGTGTAATATCCCTTGTATGGTGCCAACAAGTCGTCCTGTCCCCAGCGCGAAGAAGCCTGCTGAGTTAGCTGTGGATATTTCTTTATTTCTATGCGCCATGCCTGGTCGTCTACAAGGTGTAGGTGCAGAGCATTGAGCTTATAGCGAGCCATCTCAGGCACAAACGCCTTCAACTCTTCAAAAGGAATAAATGTGCGTGCAGGGTCTACCATAAGTTCACGAACATGAGTGCGAGGAGTGTCCTTAATAGTAAGGTGCGGAATAGCATCTACGCATTCCTTCACACCAGAACCACGCAATATCTGGTCGAGAGTCATCAATCCCCAGAACACTCCGCGTGCGGTCTTACCATTAATGGTCACACCCTTTGCATCTACTGCCATGGTGTAAGCTTCATCGTCGCCAAGCGAAGAGTCGATGCCGAGCACAAGCTGTATGCCACGCTGACGGCTGTTCACGATGTTGCCAATGCGATTATTGAGCATCTCGCGTGCCTGCTCCACCTCGTTGTTCAATATCGTGCCAGCACCATCATTGTGCGAAACAACGATATTCCATGCTGTCTGCACATTCAGCGTCTTAGCCTTCTGCACATTCACCTCTTGGGGCATAGGAGCTATGCACTCCATAGGGTTGCTCACCTCCTTTGCATATTTTGGCTCTGCATAGAAACTGCTCCAGCCAGCAGCCTTCATATAAGCCTTCTCCCTACCTTTCGGAACTATCAGGTGAACGCTACCTCTTACTATTCCATAAAACGATGATGCCATAGCCTTTGGTGGCACCTTCGACTTCACTCTCACCGTCTTTAGTTCTGGCAAACGAGCAAAAGCATATTCGCCGATGTTTGGATTGCCTTCGATAGTCAGCTCCGTCATGCTCTTGCATCCCGAGAAAGCGGCAGCACCGATAGTTTCTACCGTTGCAGGAATGGTGATGCTCTGCAACTTGTCGCAAGCAAAGAAAGCCTGAGAGCCTATAGTCTTCAGCACCTTTGGCAGAGCAATATTCTGCAGCTGATGGCGCGAGTGGAAAGCATTCTTAGGAATCACGGTGCTCTGCGCATCGCTAAGGTCGATATTGCGCACTTGGAAACATAGGTCGCGCATCTGACGATAGTCGCCCTTTACATCGGCAGACAGTTCGCCTGTAAGTTTCAAACTTACAGCCATCGACTTCTGTTCAGGTTTCAGGCTGTCCATACGTGCTACAGTCTGTGCCGACATCATCGTTTCCATTAAGGCTGTAGCAGATAATAGAAATAATCTTTTCATTTAGTTGTTTATTACTGTTTGTATTTAATTCTTCACTCTTCGTTCTTCCCTCTTCACTTAATCAAAGGAACGCTATTGTCAATCCTGCCATGACGATGCTCACCATCGACATAAGCTTAATCAGAATATTGAGCGAAGGACCAGATGTATCTTTGAATGGGTCGCCAACTGTATCGCCAACGATAGTAGCCTTATGGTTTTCGCTGCCCTTGCCCTCGAAATGACCCTCTTCAATCATCTTCTTGGCATTATCCCATGCACCACCAGAGTTTGACATAAATACAGCAAGGGTGAAACCTGCAGCAAGGCCACCAGTAAGCAAACCGAGCACACCTGCTACGCCAAGCACCAAGCCTACAACGATAGGGATGACGATGGCAAGAAGCGAAGGAATAATCATTTCGCGTTGTGCGCTACGTGTGCTTATCTCCACACAGCGACCATAGTCAGGAGTAGCCTTGCCCTCGAGTATTCCCTTTATTTCGCGGAACTGTCGGCGCACCTCTTGAACCATAGATTCTGCAGCACGACCTACTGCTCCCATGGTCAAGCCACAGAACAGGAATGCTGCCATAGCTCCGAGGAATGCTCCCACCAAAACCTTAGGGTTGATGAGGTTTACCTGGAAGAAGTTGATGAAATCTATTGTTGTTGCATTCGTTGGGTCGAAGATGTTGCCTGCAGCATCCACATACTGCTTGCCATTCTCTACCGCACGAATCATCGCAATCTTTATTTCCTCTATATACGAAGCCAAAAGTGCCAGAGCTGTCAAGGCTGCAGAGCCAATGGCAAAGCCTTTGCCTGTGGCTGCTGTGGTGTTGCCAAGAGCATCCAGAGCGTCTGTGCGCTCACGCACTTCTTCTCCCAGTCCGCTCATCTCTGCATTTCCTCCTGCATTGTCGGCAATAGGACCATAAGCATCTGTGGCAAGAGTTATGCCTAAGGTAGACAGCATACCTACAGCTGCAATACCGATACCATAAAGACCGGTGCTTATCGACTTTGCCGAAAGCGACATGTCGAAACCATTAGCGCAGAGATAGCTCAACATGATGGCTACCGAAATGGTGACAACAGGAATCATTGTAGAAATCATTCCCGTGCCTATACCTTTTATAATAACGGTAGCAGGACCTGTCTGCGAAGCTTCTGCTATCTTCTGTGTTGGCTTATAGCTATGCGAGGTGTAATATTCTGTAGCCTGACCAATCACCACTCCTGCCACCAAACCGCTGATTACAGAGAACGACAATCCAAGCCAATTCTCGATGCCCAACAGATATAATATAATAAATGTGGCAACGGCAATGAGTCCGGCACTAACATTGGTGCCAAGACCGAGAGATTTTAATAGCTCCTTCATCGTTGCGCCCTCTTTGGTGCGAACCAAGAATATTCCTATTAGCGAAAGGAAGATGCCGATGGCTGCGATAATCATTGGAGCAATGACTGCACGAAGCTGCATGTCGCCATTCATAGCAAAGGCTGTAGCTCCTAAGGCTGCTGTCGACAATATCGAACCGCAATAGCTCTCGTATAGGTCGGCACCCATACCAGCAACGTCGCCCACATTGTCGCCCACATTGTCGGCAATAGTAGCAGGATTTCGTGGGTCGTCCTCAGGAATGTTAGCCTCTACCTTGCCCACGAGGTCGGCTCCCACATCGGCAGCCTTGGTGTATATACCACCACCTACACGAGCAAAGAGAGCCTGAGTAGAGGCACCCATACCAAACGTAAGCATAGTGGTGGTTATAGTGACAAGGGCTGTTGCCTCGCCATCATAAACAGCATTAAGAACAATAAACCAAATGGCAATATCAAGCAAGCCAAGACCTACCACTACCAAGCCCATCACGGCACCGCTGCGGAAAGCAATCTTCAATCCCTTGTCAAGACTTGAGCGTGCTCCGTTGGCTGTGCGAGCTGAAGCGTAAGTGGCAGTCTTCATACCGAAGAATCCTGCCAGTCCTGAGAATAAACCACCAGTAAGGAATGCAAATGGCACCCATGGGTTCTGCACCTGTAGCACATAAGCCATGAACGCAAAGATGATAGCGAGCACAACGAATACCATCGTCACCACCTTGTATTGCTGCTTCAGATATGCCATAGCGCCTTTTCTCACGTGAGCAGCAATTTCTTTCATTCTGTCTGTACCCTCATCTTCTTTCATCATCGAACGGAAGAAGAACCATGCCATTCCCAATGCCACAACGCTGGCTATAGGGATTAGCCAAAATACTAATGGAATGTTGTTCATAAAAAATATGTTTAATGGTTAGTAATAATTCCGATTGTTCAGTATAGCATTTCGATTATGCAAATATAAGAAATTTATTAATACAAAAGGGGAAAAACAGAATATTTATTTAATAAGCACTCAATTTTAATGTTCAGATACTATTTAATACAACGACAACACGGATTGTTAATCTCAGATATTTGGTAGTAATCATATTGACATTTGATAGTAAGCAAAAATACGTTTGATAGAAAGCATAGATATCTTTGATAGAAAGCATAGATTGCTCGAAATATAGCTTCGACAACGATTGAAGATAGTTAAGTCGTTGAATTAAAGCAGTTTACTACATCGCTATACCTGCATTTCTCAAATTTGATAATAATATGTGTTTTTTTCTTGTGTTTATTAAGAAAATACAATACAAAACAATTTCGGATGGTGTTTGATATAACGACAATACTGACAATCAAAACCAATACTTTGCTTAATATTACCGCATAGAATAAAACCAATTAGGGCTGCAAACGGCATTGGTGTCGTTTGCAACCCTAACTTATGTATAGTCTCAAGCTAAGACATCTCCAATAAGTCTAATTACTCCCCTTCCTTTTGGGGAGGGGTTGGGGGTGAGGCTGTTTCTTTAATCAATATAGATGACGCTGCCGTCTTCTATTAAGTTGTCAACATTTTCACTGCTGTAATCATCTTTCGTCGCCTTCTCGAGTCCAGATACAGCGAGGATAGATGGAGTCTCTATTTGGTAGACCTTCATTTCAGGCTTTATATATTCTTTCTTTTCCATAGCGTTCAAAGTGTTTATTTGATTATAACTTTCATTGTTTTACCTCCACGCTTCACGATGTTGATGCCCTTTTGAGGCTCGTTAAGGCGATTGCCCTGAAGGTCGTAGTATTCAGCCTTGTCGTTGGCAATGGTGTTGAGGGAGTCGATGGCTGTAGTGCTGTCGCTTATGCCGATGCTAAACATCTTGGCGCCAGCAGGAGCAGAAGAAGAATTGTCTACCATGTAAGCACGGAACGGCTTGCTTACCACCTTTGTTACCTTTGTGTTCTCCAACAGCTTTGTAGGGTTCATCAGCTTGTTTCCCTTCACGATGTAGCAGTTGTTGTCAGCATCCTTGCTGAACTCCTTTTGGGTGTAGAGACCCTGGAGCTGATAGTTGCCGTCAGCAGTCTTTGAGGTCTGAACATCTTTGGCAATATTCTTGTTGGCTACAGAGAAATTGAGCTGTGTTTCTCCATCCTTCATCTTGATGATAACAGGAGTACCAGCCTCTATTGTCTTAAGCTCTTCGAGTTCTACAGTTTCTTTAGCATCATCAGCCGAAAGAAGCTTGAATGCACGGAAGTTCTGACCATCGAGCGTTACCTCGAAAGGCAGGCAGAGCGTAGCCCATGTTGTGCCAGTATTCATTGTGCGGTTGTAAGTAGCTGTTGTAGCTGTGAATGGCTCGTAAGCCACGAAATCCTTGCCGTCGGCAAGAACGAGATTATCAACAGTAAGCTGTGTTGTTTCCCCCGTAATACCGTATCTCTTATCACCATTTCTTACTACCAGCTTGGTGAAATAGCCCGTCTTGTAGTTGGCGTATTTGTAATTGTCCTTGTCTTTGTTCTTTTTATACTCTATAAAACCTTTGAGGTTTGTGCAGCCCTTGAACATATCATCTCCTGAACTTACCTTTGTTGTAACAAACTTGTCGCTGACATAGATAGTTGTGAGAGCAGAGCTATTCCAGAACATACTGCTCATATCTGTCACTTCCTTAGTATCAAACTTAGAGAGGTCGAGCGAGGTAAGACTATTGAAGCTAGAGAACATATAGCTCATATCCTCCACGTTCTGAGTATCGAAGTTAGAGACGTCGAGCGAGGTAAGATCGTAGCAATTATAGAACATCTTGCTCATATCTTTCACCTTCTGAGTATCGAAATTAGAGACGTTGAGCGATTTAAGAACCGTACAGGAAGCAAACATGTTTCTCATATTTTCCACCTTCTGAGTATTGAAGTTAGAGACGTCGAGCGTGGTAAGAGCGTAGCAACCCCAAAACATATCGCCCATGTTTGTTACTTCCTCTGTATTCAGATTCTCAATACCTTCAATTTCGGTCAGAGAGGTACACCCATCGAACCACTTATAGCAACTCGTTGGTCTTGCATTTGCAAACGAAGCATCAAATACTACCTTACTAATATCAATCTGACCACCAGGAACAAAAGATCCATCACCATCGTTATATTCTGGCTCTTTCTCTTTCCTCCACTCAGGTGTATTATCACCTTCGTTCAAATCATAAGCACCTGCAGGCTTGGAAAGGCCGCATTTGAATGTAAGAGTTTCAGTAGCATTGTCATATTCGGCATAAGCACATCCAGGAGTAAAATAACCATCCGGGTCGCAGTCGGCATAGGTGTGGTCAATCTTGCTATCGCTATAACCTTTGAGGTTGCTGCAATCTAAGAACATATCAGAACCATCTGTTACCAGACCCGTAACAAACTTATCGCTGACATAGATAGTTGTGAGAGCGGAGCAGTGAACATACAGCTCATGTACTCCACGTTAGCTGTATTGAAGTTAGTGATGTCGAGAGAGGTGAGTTTTTGACAATAAGAGAACATATAGTTCATGTTCTCCACGTTAGCTGTATTGAAGTTAGTGACGTTGAGAGAATAGAGTTTGTTACAATTATAGAACATGTATGACATATCCTCCACATTCGTTGTATTGAATTTAGAGAGGTCGAGCGAGGTGAGTTTTTCGCAACCAGCGAACATACCACCCATGTTCTTCACATTCGTTGTATTGAATTTAGAGAGGTCGAGCGAGGTGAGCTTTTGACAATCAGAGAACATACCGTTCATGTTCTTCACATTCGTTGTATTGAAATTAGAGAGATCGAGAGAAGAGAGATTGCTACAGCCAGCGAACATGCTTGTCATATTCTTCACCTTCGTTGTATTGAATTTAGAGAGATTGAGTGAAGAGAGACTTTGACAATTATAGAACATGTATGACATATCCTCCACATTCGCTGTATTGAAATTAGAGAGATCGAGTGAACGGAGAGAGTAGCAATTTTTGAACATCATGCGCATATTCGTCACACTCTCGGTGTTAAGATTCTCGATGCCCTCTATTTTGGTCAGACAATAGCAGTCAACGAACCACCCATAGCAGCTCGTTGGTCTTGCATTGGCAAACGAAGCATCGAAGACTACCGTCTCGATATTTCTACTTTGGGCAAGCCACCCCTGCTCGTTATTTCCCATATTAAGATCATAAGCTCCGTCGGGCTTGGAATGGTCGCATTTGAACGTAAGCGTTCCTGTGCTATTGTCAAACTCGGCATAAGCCGGATATGTCTGCGCCACCATACTAGTAGGCACAAGCAACAACGTGAGCAACATCAACCAGAGCATAGAGAGCCTGTGGCTCTTGTAAGCATTAGTTGAGTAAAGGTCTGTAGTGTTAGACCATTGTTTAGAAATCGTAGAATTTTTCATACTCAAATATTTATTATTGATAATTAATCAAAAAGGCGATAGACATTATTATATTAATGCGCACAAATCGCTGCAAATTTACAAATAATAATTAAATCTGCCCAATTTTATGCAGACGCAAAATGACGCAAAAACATAAAAAAAAGAGACGCAAAAGACGCAAAATCAATAAAAAACACTACCTTTGCAGGATAGAATACTAAACTAAACATATGAATAATCGCCTACACACATATTTTGATCGCACAAGGGTGGGGCGCCGTGATTACTTCCGACAGCTCATCTTTCTAACCTTTGCGCCTATCTCAATCATTCTCTTCAGCCTTCACCTCTTAGGCTCCTACAGAGTACGAGATCGGAAGAGCGGTTCAGCAGGAATGCCGAGACCGATC
>ERZ1031540.38-NODE-38-length-23404-cov-6.591075_pt1 | contig 23404 bp, 20 predicted proteins | sample MGYA00519031_ERZ1031540 | MGnify/ENA primary metagenome ERZ1031540 (study PRJEB33719, sample SAMN04261166) | wastewater metagenome | biome: rural village; feature: human; material: feces | host: Homo sapiens | place: El Salvador | collected 2013-01-07 ... | reverse complement strand
CTTCATCTTGTCCATGCCCGAGAGGCCCGGGAACGAGAAGGCATCGACCTTGTTGTAGTAGCGGCCATACTGCTGATGGAAGAAGAATACACTACAGAATCAATCCTGATTGCAAAATTTATACTTGAAGGAATAGGAGCGCAGGTAGGAAACTTAAGCAAAGCCCGCGGAATAAAGGCTGAAGAATGGTTTGTCGTAAGAAATACAAAAATGCCCAGCGTACTTATAGAAACAGGATTTCTTTCAAACAAAAAAGAAGCGGCTCTCCTGCTTGACGACAAGTACTTGCAGAAACTCTCTTTCGGGATATATAATGGACTGCAGGCATTTGTAACACATTTTGAACGCTCAAGAGGATTCACGGGAATAAAATGAAAACAGAACTTAAAAAAAAGTTTCTTCCGAATATAGCGCTTGGAATTTTTTTTGGCTCCATGTTGTTTTCGGTATGCATGTATTTGATAAGCGGAATTCAGCCGTACAGAGTTTATTACTTCCGCTCTTTTGATTCAGACTCTGTATTTTCTGAAACAAGAAGGGCAGTCGCAAAGCCCGAAAGCGGCGAACTTGAATATTATATAGATGACATTCTTCTGGGACCCATTACAAACAGATACAAGCCTTTGTTTGCACCCGGAACTTCCGTCGAATTCTGCATAAAAAAGGGAAAAGAACTTCACCTTGGTCTTACAGCGCAGGCCCTTAAACCTGATTCAGAGACCTGTTCCATACCCGACGGAGTGGAACTTTTAAAAAAAAATATTGTGAGTAATTTCACAAATATAAAAAAAATTCACATATACATTGGGGGACGTCCTGCAGGCGAATAGTGGCTGCATTTTTTAATTTATTATATCTTTTGATTTTAAGTTAAATTTTCAGCCTGAATAATCAAAACAAGTTGACAAAAAGACTATCTTGTTAGATACTATATACTACAAGGCTACATCAAATGTGTATTAAAAGGAGCTTCGAATGAAGAGGACTTTATTTTTAACTGCCGCTGTCATGCTTCTGGCAGGTACATTCGCTTTCGCTAAGGAATCAACGCTCATCGACTTTACTTTGCTCGATGCAGACACTGTTGCTGACGAAAACGGTAATCCTACAGAAAACAGCAGAACTGTAATGGATTATTCTGTAGCCGCCGGTGCAACATTCACCAGCGATCAGAAATCACTTATGAAGACTTCGCTTGCTCTTCCTCGCTGGGAAGTAGAGCTTAACTCTTCTGCAAGAAATGTTGAGGCTGTTGCTTATTCACAGGTAGTAGCAGCTCCTGTAAAAGACACTGCTGATGTTCCTTTTGCAGGAAGCAACGTAATGGGTGTACGTGTTATATTCCCGACATGGAACAACAACGCAAATGCCAGAATCGTTCCCCCGTTTGAAATTCAGGCTTACGAGCCTCTTTCTGATGCTGACGAGAACGGAAACCGCTTGCAGCCTACAGACGAGCAGAAGGGAAAATATCTTTTCGAAGAAGGATATGGTCTCGTAAAGAATGTTGGAACACTCAAGTCAATCGCTGTTACAACAATGGGTATGAACTATCCGCACCAGCTTTATGTACTTCTTAAGGACAATGACGGTGTAGAGCGCCGCTACCTTATGGGAAATCTTTACTTTGATGGTTGGAAAACACTTCAGTGGAACAACCCTGACTATATTTCAGAAGTTCGCACACGCGAGATTCGTGTTTATCCGATTTACCCGCGCGGACTTCCATTCGTAAAGTTCTGCGGCTTCCAGGTAACACGCGATGCTTCTCACATTGGTGACAACTTCATCGGTTACTTCAAGGATGTAAAGATTATTTACGACCTCGCAGTTCTTTCTGCAGACCGCGACATTGATGATGAAGACCTTTGGGGAATCATCGGAAAGAAAGAGCAGGCTCGCCAGAACAACGAGATGTCACGCTTTGGAAACAAGCAGGTTAACCGCTTTATCGAGCAGGAAAAGATGGCTACCGAAGAAACATTTAGTTCTTCTTTGGAAGCAGGATCTGATTCAAACGCTCAGGCTACTGACGCTGCAAAATAAGTCTTGAATGACTAAGAAGGACCGCCCTGTTCAGGACGGTCTTTTTTTATGCCCTGAAGTTTTCTTAACATTTACAATTATTGGTTTACGATATGAATAAAAATTTGCTTATGATGCCTGACAAAAATAAAATTAAGGCCTGTTATGATTCCTATTCTTTTCTTTTTACAAAAATTCTGGAAAATATAGAACATAAACTTCGTGAAACCATTTATCTTGCGTCAAATCCTACTTACAAGACACGGGTCAAGTCTTTTTCAAGCTATTATAAAAAGATTCTGCGCCAGAAATCGGCCGAGGCATGTGAAGGAAATCACCTTGTTACTTTGACAGACATGATCGGAATAAGGGTAATCTGCGCTTTTCTGGAAGATCTTGGTGTTGTACAGCAGCAGATACAGGATGCATTTGAAGTTAGGGAAATAGAAAAGAAGGGTGCCGAGCAGTCGTTCAGGGAATTCGGCTATGAGTCAATTCATATTCTTGTTTCGATTCCAAAGGAATGTATTCCAGAAGATTTGCAGGGACTTGAGATTCCCGATAATCTGGTTTGCGAAATTCAGGTTAGAACTATTCTTCAGGACGCTTGGGCCGAAGTGGAACATGAGCTTATTTACAAGTCTGAATTCAATCCGTTTGACAAACCTCTTCGCAGAAAACTTGCTTCCATAAACGCCAGTCTGACACTTGCAGACATGATTTTTCAGGAAATAAGGGACTATCAGAACAGACTTCAGGAAGAGCTTGGTACGCGCCGGGAAAACTTTTATGACATGGTAGATGACATTTCTGACAGGGAAATGAATATAAACCACCGTAAAGAGAATGCCAGGGAACTTTCAAGTCCTTTTGAAAAGGGCAGTATTGACGATCTGGTTCTGGAAGCTCTGCATGAGCACAACCAGGGCAATTTTGACAAGGCTATAGCAATTTATTCGCGTATTCTTGAGTCAAAACCGGCCCCCTCTGATGTTGTGTGTTCTGTAATTCTCAAGCACAGGGGAATGGCATATTTTGCCCGGAACGATTATGAATGTTCGCTTGCTGACTTTAAAAAGAGTTTTGAAATTAACCCGCACAGTGAACGGTCTGTTTATTACGAGGGGATTGTTTATGCCCTTCAGGGAGAGCATGAGCGGGCAGTAGAGTGTTTTGGCAAGTCTCTTGCACTCAATTCATTCCAGAGTCATGTTTACTTCAGGCGCTCTCTTTCATACTTTGCACTGGGCAAATATGATGATTCACTGGAGGATTTGAAGCAGGCGGAAAATCTTGGCCTTGACAATGATGATTTGAAGGCCTTTAAGGCTAAGATTTTGGATAAGTTTGACATGAAATGAGGTTTGAAAAATTTTTAATTTTTTTACCAAATTTTACATTTTGATATTGACATACAATATGTGTTTATGATATAGTCTAAACATACCACATTAAGTGTGTATGTCTCCTTCGTCTAGTGGTTAGGACATCGGGTTTTCATCCCGACAACATGGGTTCAATTCCCGTAGGAGATGTCAGGGTTCCTTTCAGGAGCCCTTTTTTTATGCCCTCACAATAGTCTGTATTTTATATTATAAAAAAAGACCGTTCTCCTTTTGGAAAACGGTCTTTTTAGTTGATACACAAAATGTCTTAGAAAAGCATTACTATGATTTTTGCTGCAAGAACAACGGAAACGAGTGCCAGCGGGTATGTCGCTGCATAGGCAGAAGATACTTCATCTGTTCCAGTTGTGGCAATGAGGGTTCCGAGTGCCGGTGTACTTGTCATTCCGCCTGTGATTGAACCGAGGTTGTTGAAGAGATTGAGCTTGAATACAAAACGTGCAATAAGGTATCCCACAATCATAGGTACGGTTGTCATGATGGCTCCGTAGATAAAGTATGAAACCTTAACGTTTGAAACAAAGTTTACTCCACCGGGAACGCCTGCTCCGATAAGGAAGAGTACAAGTCCCAGTTCCCTCATGAAGTTTAGGGTCTGCTTGCTTATTCTGCAGTCAACTTTTCCTATCCTTCCGAAGTGTCCTATAATAAGTCCTGCAACCAGTGTTCCGCCTGAGTTACCCAGTGAGAAGTTTACTCCCGGAATTTTTATTGCACCGATTATACAGCCAAGAGCTACTGCCAGGAAGAAGGGGAAGAATCCGAAGTCATCAAGCTGGACAAGTGTTCCCTTTGGTTCAGGAATTGTTACAGAGTTTGCGGCAACGAAATTTTCGCGTTCTTTGGCCATGTCTACTTTAAGAAGTTTTGGTACAAGCTGAACGAAAAGAACTACTCCAAGAACTCCGTAAAGATATGCAATTCCGTAGCCTGCACTTATTGCGTCTTGGTCTACTCCCGGAACTTCCTTTGCGGCACTGAATCCCGGTGTACTTGTGAGGCCGCCGGTAAGAAGACCTACAGCCATTTCTGAAGAAAGGTTTTCGTCACATAATATGCAGATAATTGCAGTTACTGCTCCCAAAACTATGATTATTACTCCGAGAAGAAGATATGCAAGAGATTTTCTGTTGAATGCGCGGAAGAATTTTGGTCCTGCGATAAGTCCTACAGCCGTTACGAAAAGTGCTGTTCCGATATTGGAAACAAGAGCGAATTTTGACTTTATTGAGTCTCCCCATAAAGTAATCTGCGTGTCGACAATTGAAAATGTAGGAAAGTAGTGGATGAGTACACCGTATGCGAGGGCTACGATGAGGACACCGGCTGTTCCTAGTGAGATTCCTTTTACGTTTACTCCGCCGAGCATGAATCCCAGCGCGCCGATGATGAAAATGATGAAAATGATTGAAAGCGACGAGGAGCAGACTCCTGCCAAGTAGCTAAGCATTTTTTTCCCCTAAAAATAAAGATGATTCCAATAATTATACCGCTTTGATTGTCTTTATACAATAGAAAAGAATTTGCTGTTTTGACAGCCGGGTGTTATTTTCAGGAGCAATTTAATATTCAGAGTCTTTTTAATTTATAACAAATTTATAATATTTTGATTGACAGAAACTCAAGGGGGGGGGGTAGAATATAGAAGCTGTTCAGTTTGGATCGGTATTATTTTATTATTTAGGAAGGTGTTTTATGAAAAAAAATCGAACCTGCTTATTTGCAATTGCCGGAATAGTTCTTTCGAGCGTTCTGGTTTTGGGTTGTCCGTCACAGGATACCAAGGAGACTACAGAGACACAGACAACTGCTTCTGATGTAACTGTTCCCGAGTCTGTCAACAAGTCAGAGTATACAGCCCCGTCTGAAGAAAACATGGAAGCGGTTATTAAAGATCTCAAAACTGCATTTACGACTTCGGGAAAGACACTGTTTCCTGATTTCAGTGGAGCGGTTGCAGAAGATACTTCACGTACTACAGTTAAAGAAATGACTACAATGTTTGAGGAGATGAATAAACAGTTTGACAAGTTTACATCAGATCTTCAGAATAATAGAAAAGCTGAGCTGGACATTAACAAGGCACCGGGAAATATAGAAGAACTTCCTGACGGTGTTTCTGCTGTAATTCCGGAACTTAAACTTTATTTGAATTCTGAATTAATTATTCCGACAGCAGAGACAGAAAAGTTCGGAATAAAGGCGTCTGCAAATGCCTATGCTTCGGGAAAACTTTCTGTTGACTACACAAAACTTGATCCTGAGACTGTAACTGAATTCAAGTCTGCAGTTTTTAATGCTTCGGGCAGTCTGAACGGTGATATGCAGGCTACTATTGATATGGTTCCTGAAGGGGAAACAACTTCTACTTCTCTTAACGTTACCTCTGGAAATATGAGTATGGCTGCAAGGGGCCGGTTCAGGTATGGTATTTGTTCTTGAAAGCAAGGTTGCCGGTAAAATTGTTGCCAATGTTTCATATGCTATTTCTGCAGACAAGGGTGAAATGCAGGTTGTAGCAGACAAAGCTGCGGCCGGTAAAATGGGCTCTCTTACCAAAAAAGAGCTTGGTGCACTTGTTTCTGCTGCAAAGATCAAGGTGGACGTTTATACACTCGATGACCAGTTTGCATTCAACTGGGTTGATCTTGACGGATTTGACGAAGTTTATGACTTTATTGAAAAAATCAAAAGAAGTATTGTTACCTCGGAGACTCCTGAAGTAACCGAGTAATTTTTCTGAAATTAATTTTTATGGCTGTCAGGACTGCTGTATGTGTCCTGACAGCCTTTTTTTTAATTTACAATTTGTGCGCAAAGTTCTATAATGGGTGCTCAGTCTTTAACGACTGAAGCTGGCTCTTTAAGCAGAATTTTTTTAGAGCCTGACCTTACTGGAGTGGATTATGATTTCATTTCTTTCGCGCATTTTTATAAAGGACAGCCGTAATTATTCAAAACCGTCTGTTAGAACAGCATACGGGGTTTTGTGCGGTGCGTTTGGTATTTTTCTGAATATTGTTCTTTTTGCCGCAAAATTTATTGCCGGAACTCTGGCCGGTTCTGTTGCCATGACTGCAGATGCCTTCAACAACCTCTCCGATGCTGCTTCTTCTCTTGTTTCTATACTTGGATTTAGGATTGCGTCAAAAAAGCCTGACTCTGAGCATCCTTTTGGCCACGGCCGCATGGAATATGTTTCGGGGCTTATTGTTTCATTTTTGATTCTTATGATGGGTGTTGAACTTATTAAAACTTCTGTTGAAGCGATAATCAACCCGGAGCCTGTTTCGGGAGGGCTTGTTCCTGTTCTTATTCTGTGCGCATCGATTCTTGTAAAATTTTATATCTGGTTTTACAATCATTCCGTAGGAAAGAAAATTTCTTCTGTGGCACTTGAAGCTACGGCTATGGACAGCCTTTCTGATATGATTTCTACTTTTGTAGTAATTGTTTCGGTAATCTGTTCAAAATTCTGCAGTCTGCCTGTAGATGGTATTGGCGGTATAATTGTTGCTGTCTTTATTTTAAGAACAGGATTTGAGTCTGCCAAGGATACTCTGCGTCCTCTTTTGGGTACACCGCCTTCAGAAGAACTTGTTAAAGCTATTGAAGCCGAAGTTATGTCACACAAGCCTGTAATCGGTATTCACGATCTTGTCATACATGATTACGGTCCGGGACGCATGATGGTTTCTTTGCATGCAGAAGTTCCCGGTGACCAGAATATTTTTGAACTTCACGACGTTGTTGACAATGCAGAGATTTCACTTTCCCAAAAGCTGGGGTGTTCCGCAGTGATTCATATGGATCCTGTTGACTCAAAAAATGAACGCCTTAAGGAACTGCATAAAATTGCTTCTGAATGCGCAAAACAGATTGACACAAGGCTTTCTGTACATGACGTGAGAATGGTTCCAGGTCCTAGCCATACGAATCTTATTTTTGATGTTGTAAGACCTTTTGACTGCTGTGAAGACCGTGCTTCCCTTAAGAAAGAACTTGCTTCCAGAATAGAGAGGCTTTGCAGCGATGTAAGATGCGTTATATGCGTGGACGACCCTTACTGCAGTGACGGTGAAGAAAAGTAGTTTTTAAGAATGGTGGGAATTCCGCCGTTCTTAAAATACAATTATCCGAGGTCATCGTCAAAAGTGTCTGGATCGTCAAAGTCTGCCTCGGGAAACTGGTCAATAACGGAATCTTCGTAGTCCTGTTCTGCTGTGGGAATGTCATCCCACTTCATTGGACCTGAAGATTCCTTTTTTTGGCGCGGATAATCAGAATAACTGCCTTTACCCAAATCATGATAACGGGCGCCGAAAAAGCCGTATTCGGTGTAAGCATCGCCGTTTATTGATGTACGGATCAATAATGCAATTACTATTACGGCGATTATTGCAATTATGACTATTATCGCAGTCATTGTCTTATTTTCCCAAAATCTTTTGAGCTGCTTCTTCTGCTGTTATGCCCTGGAACTGCTCTCTTGTAGAAAGATTTTTAAGCGTAAGCGTTCCGTTTTGGGCTTCTTCTGCAGAGACAAGAATTCCCCACGGAATATTTTTTTTGTCGGTTACAGCATATTGCTTTGACATTTTTACACTGTCCGGGAATACTTCTACTGCAACACCTGCTTTTCTAAGAAGACCGGCAACTTTCTGGTAGTAAATACTCAGGTCTGCGCTTGTGTTGTAGATTTCTGCATCGAGGTAGCTTCCTTTTTGTGTGGCAAGTCCCAGTTGTGAAAGTCCTGCAATGAGTCTGTCGAGTCCTATGCTTGAACCTACACCCGGAACCTTGTCTTTCATGTAAAGGCCTGCAAGGTTGTCGTAACGGCCGCCGGAGCATACCGAACCGATTGACGGCAGTTTGTTGAGGAAGGTTTCGTAAACAACGCCTGTGTAATAGTCTAGACCGCGTGTTATGGACGGGTCAAGAACATAGGCTTTGTCTATTTCTGCAGCAACCATCATGGCGTAGATGTCTCTCATTCTTTTTGAGTCTTCTGCAGGTCCACCCGCAAGCTTTTCGATTTTATCCAGAGTCTGTGCGAAAGTGTCACACGGTTTTATGTAGTCAAGAATCTGTTCCGCAGAGGAAGTGCTGCCTGTTACTTCTGTAAGTTCGTCTTTTACTTCCTGTTCGCCGACTTTTGCTATTTTGTCTACAATGCGCAGAATGTCTTCTGATTTGTCAGAACAGCCTGTTTTTGCAAGGAATCTGTTGAAAATTCCGCGGTGGTTTACGTGGATTGTTATGTCGTCGACACCGATTGAAGAAAGTGCTGCCTTCATGAGTGAAAGAATTTCAAAGTCGGCACCGGCACTGTCGCTTCCTACAGTGTCAAAGTCGCACTGAACGAATTCGCGGTAACGGCCTGCCTGCGGTTTTTCACCTCTCCATACTTTTGCTATGTGGTAGCGCTTGAACGGAAAATACAGTTCTTCACGGTGTTCTGCGGTGAATCTTGCGAACGGAACTGTAAGGTCAAAACGCATTGCTACATCACGACCGCCGTTGTCTTCAAAGCGGAATACCTGTTTTTCTGTCTCGCCGTTGCTTTTGCGCAGAAGAATTTCTGTATATTCAAGTACGGGAGTGTCAATGGGTACAAAACCGTAGGCCCTGTATGTGTTTGTAAGTTTTTCGATAAGACCGGCACGCAGTATTTCGTCCTGCGGCAGAAAATCCCTGAATCCTTTTAATACTTTAGGTTGAATAAGTGTTTCCATAAGTGATATATTACAGTTTTAAGGGGTTAATTTCAATGCTGTTTGCAGTAGACATAGGAAATTCAAATGTAGTGGCGGTGATTTTTGACGGCGACAGAATTCTTGTCCAGTGGAGAATTGCAAGTGACGTGAGGCGTACCGGGGATGAGTATACTTCCATAATCCTTACACTTGCCCGTGATGCAGGAATTGACGTGCGGAATATTGAAAATGCAATTATAAGTTCTGTTGTTCCAGCACTTATAGGACCGTTTGTTATTGTCTGCCAGCATCTCTGTGGAAAAAATCCTTTTGTAATGCGTTCATCGCTTGCGCTTTCGGGCGACCTTCCTGTTAAACTTCCTGAAAATTCTTCACACGAAATGGGAACAGACCTTCTGTGTAATGCCGTGGCTGCCTGGAAACTTTTTGGCGGAAAGGCAAATATCGCAGTTGATTTCGGAACGGCTCTTACCCTTACAGTTACTGATTCCGCAGGAATTATACGCGGTCTTACAATTTCCCCCGGTCTTGGAACGGCTGTAAAGGCTCTGGCGACGAATACTGCACAGCTTCCGTTTGTTCCTCTTGAAGCTCCTGCAAGTTCGCTGGGTTCTACTACAAAAGAAGCTATTCAGGCCGGCGTTGTTCTTGGGTACAAAGGGCTTGTAGAATATCTGGTCGCAAATATAAAGGAGGATTTGTTCAAGGTTTCGGGAGACAGGCCTTCTGATGTAAAAGTTGTTGCGACCGGCGGACTGAACAGCGTGCTCAAGCCCCTGACCGATGCTTTTACCAATGTGGACAAGGATTTGACCATAAAGGGACTCAAGGCTGTTTTTGACATTATGAGCGGCCGTGAAAACAAGTGAAATTCCTTTTATTTTTTTTTCTTTTATTTTTTTTCGTTTGTATTTGACTATTTCATTATGCAGGATTAAACTATAATTTATAGTTATGGAGGATTTCTGTGAAAAAAGATTCTGTTCTGGTAAAAGTAGTTGCCGTAGCTGCTGCAATTGCTGTCGATGTAGCCATACTTTTTTTTGGTTCGGCAGCTGTGTTTACAAAAAAATCGTCTGAATCGCTTGGCATACTTTCTGAAATGCAGGTTCTGCGGTTTGAGTCCCAGATCAAGTCAGAGATAAAACTTGTTCTTCAGATGACATCTTCTCCTGTTATCAAAGAATATATGGAAAATCCCGAAGGTTATGGACAGGCAGACCTTGCCCTTGCCGAACTTGAACAGTACCGGAATTCTTTTCTGAGCAAAAGTTCGTTCTGGATTTCTACAGCCGACCGCAAATTCATGTCTGACGGAAAGTATGCCTATACCCTTGACCCGGAGGATCCGGCGCAGTACTGGTACAAAATGACACTTAAGGAAACGGAAGTTTACAACTTTAACATAAATTACAATCCTGATCTTAAGAATACGTTCCTCTGGATAAATGCCGTTGTGCGCAATGAAAGCGGTGTTCCTGTCGCAATCGCCGGAACCGGAATTCCTATAGGAAACTTTATTGATGAGATTTATTCTTCGCTTGAGTCAGAGCCTGGCGTAAATATGTTCATGTATAATTCCGCAGGGGAAATTACGGGGGCCTTAGACAAGACTCTTGTAGAAAAGAAGGCTTTGATTTCTTCTGTGATTCCGTCTGCCGCAGCAGCAGGTGAAGTTAAGGAAGAGAAATTTATTCCTTCTCTTAAAGGAAGCAGCATGTTTGTTCCGATTGAACTTATTGGATGGACTTTGGTTTTGTACAAGCCGTTTACCCTTGAGGCATTCTGCGCCAGCTGTTATATTCCGGTTGGACTTATTCTTCTTGCGGTGTTTGTTTTCTATATGGTTTTGATGGCTTTCAGGATTTTTATGCCGCTCAACGCACTTTGCAGAATGGTGACGCAGATTTCATCGGGCAATGCTGATCTTACAAGAAGAATTGACATGCTTGGCAGGACTACGATTCCTGTTATAAAAAAGTTAGTTGAAGGATTCAATTTTTTTATAGAAAAAATCCAGGAGCTGGTTTCTGATCTTAAGGAATCTGAAAAGAGTCTTGAGGAGTCGCGCGCAAAACTTAAGGACTGTACGGCAGATACGCTGGATTCCATTGGCGGAATTCTTACGAGTATTGATACTTTTGGAAGCGGAATTGACAGTCAGTCGGCTAGTGTTTCTGATACGGCCGGGGCTGTCAACGAAATTTCTTCCAATATTTCGTCACTCAACAAGATGATTTCAACCCAGAGTGAAAGTGTTTCGGAAGCTTCTGCTGCAGTTGAACAGATGCTTGGAAACATTATGTCTGTTAACTCTTCGGTTGAAAAACTGGGAAAATCTTTTGAAGAACTCGAAAATGATTCTGCCGAGGGTGTTGCAAAACAGGATGAAGTCAATACCAGAATCTCGCAGATCCAGAATGAGTCTATGATGCTGCAGGAAGCGAACCTTGTTATTTCGTCAATTGCAGAACAGACAAACCTTCTTGCGATGAATGCCGCTATTGAGGCAGCACATGCAGGCGAGGCTGGCAAAGGATTCAGTGTTGTTGCTGATGAAATACGCAAGCTGAGCGAGACTTCTTCAGAGCAATCCAAATCTATAGGACAGAAGTTGCGGAATATTCAGAATTCTATTTCAGAGATGGTGAGCGTGTCTGAAGATTCTGCACAGACTTTGCGGAATGTTTCGGACAAGATTAAAGATACAAATACACTGGTTCAGCAGATAGAAAATGCCATGGCAGAACAGGAAGTAGGTTCAAAGCAGATTAACGGTGCTCTTGATACGCTGCGTGATTCTTCTGTTGAAGTCAAAACCGCTTCTTCTGAGATGGAAGCTGGAAACAAATCTATTCTTGACGAGATTCACAATCTTCAGGATACTTCGTGCAGAATGCAGGACGGAATGGACAAAATGAAGGCTGACGGACGCAGAATGAATGATACCCAGAAGGCGCTTTCTGTTCTTTCTGACGAAATGGATGATGCTATCCGCGTGATTAGTGAGCATCTGAATATGTTCAATGTTTAAAAAAGGGGGAACATCCGGCAAGTTAAGCTTTGTGATGTTCCCGAAGCAGGCGGCCCTTTGAAACGTTCTGTGCTTTTTGGGGTTGAACTCTTTTTGATACGTTTTGGGGGCTGTCTTGTTTTTACATGTTTAAATGTGATATAATGGAATAATGTTTAACAGCCTTACCGGTACTGTAACCGGCAAACTTCCTCAGAAAATTTTTATTGATACTCACGGAATAGAATGGGACATTACGGTTCCCGACAGTTCTTCTGCGGCTTTTGCACAGGTTGGGCAGCCGTGCCGTGTTTTTACATGGCTTCAGCATACTGACGCTCTGATGAATCTTTTTGGTTTTGCTTCTGATTCTGACCGTTCACTTTTTTTTGATCTGCTTAAGGTTGACGGCATTGGTCCGAAGGGCGCAATAAAGATTATGGGAAGTATATGTGCTTCTGATTTGGCACGCATTCTTGAAAGCGGGGATCTGGAAGCGCTGCAGAAAGTTCCCGGTGTGGGTAAAAAGACTGCGGCAAAGATGCTGCTTCAGCTTAAGGGAAAACTTACTCTTTCTGAAACCGGCTCTTCTTCTGCAGCAAAGGCTGATTCCCCTTATGCTGATTTGGTAAGTGCACTTTCTGAAATGGGATATGAGCGCAAGAGTGCAGAAAAGACTGTTTCTGAAATAGTTTCGCGCATGACCAAAGACGGTTCTTTTGAAGGAAAGACAGATGCCCAGAAGGAAGAAATTCTGTTCCGCACGGCTATTGTGGAGCTTGCAAGATGAACAAAAGTGTGACGCACAAGTCTGCTTACGAAAGGGAAAGCGGTGACGAAATGAACATTGTTGCACAGCTGGCTTCCCAGGCTGCGGGCGGTTCTACAAAAATTTTCCGTGCGGGTGACACCGGCGCTTCTGACTTGAACATAGTTCGGGCCGACATTGCTTCTGAAGATGATGTGCAGGAAGGCGGACTGCGCCCAAGGGTTCTTTCTGATTTTCAGGGACAGACGGCAATAAAGAAAAATCTTTCTGTTTTTATAAATGCAGCCCGTGAAAGACAGGAGTCGCTGGATCATCTTTTTCTGATAGGCCCGCCGGGTTTGGGAAAGACTACACTTGCGCAGATAACGGCAAACGAACTTGGTGCCGACTTTAAAGTTACAAGTGCTCCTGCTTTGGACAAGCCCAAGGATCTTGCGGGAATTCTTTCTACGATAACCGAGCGTACAGTTTTTTTTATTGACGAGATTCACCGTCTTAAGCCTGCAATAGAAGAAATGCTTTATATTGCAATGGAAGATTTTGAGCTGGACTGGGTAATAGGGCAGGGTGCTGCTGCAAGAACCGTGCGTATTCCTATTCCACATTTTACTCTTGTCGGTGCCACTACAAAAGCCGGAATGGTAAGTTCACCTCTTATAAGCCGTTTTGGAATTATCCAGCGCTTTAATTTTTATTCAAAGGAAGAACTTGCTGGAATTATAAGGCGTTCGGCACTTATTCTTAATGTTAAGGTAGAAGACGATGCTGCGGATCTTATGGCCGGCTGTTCAAGGGGAACCCCGCGTGTGGTAAACAGACTTTTACGTCGCATGAGGGATTTTGCGCAGATTGAAGGGAACGGCATTATTACGAAGAATATTGTAGAAGACGGTTTGGACAGACTTGGAATTGACTGTCTTGGTCTTGAGCGCTATGACAGGGAAATTCTTCTTTCGATAATCAATAACTTTGGTGGCGGACCTGTCGGGGCAGAAACACTTGCCATTTCTATAGGCGAGTCAATGGACACCCTTGAAGATTATTATGAGCCTTATCTGATTCAGTGCGGGCTTTTGCAGAGAACTCCGCGCGGCCGGACCGTTACTGAAAAAGCATATGAACATCTCGGAATTGCTCCGGGAAAGGAAAATAGAAACAATGAAAACCAGCGACTTTTATTTTGATCTGCCACAGGAACTTGTAGCGCAGAAACCTTCGGGAAAACGCGGCGAAGACCGTCTGATGCTTTTGGGAAGAAAATCGGGACTTGTTGAACATAAAATGATGGAGGATCTTCCGTCTCTTATTGAACCGGGTACACTGATGATTTTTAACAACAGCAGGGTAAGAAGAAGCCGCTGTTACGGAATAAAGTGTGCTACCGGTCGCGAACAGGAGTTTATGTTCCTTCATCAGATGGGCCCTGAAGGCGACACGTGGAATACAATGGTAAAAGGCGCAAAGAAAGTCAAAGTTGGCGGTCTTTATAAATTTGCTGACGGCAGTGAAGGTACAATTGTTGACAATCCTGATGACATTGGCACGGAGTTCAGGACAATTCGCTTTGCGTTCAGAATTACGGAAGAGTGGTTTGAGCGCAACGGACATATTCCGCTTCCTCCTTACATAAGGCGCGAAGATACCGAAGTTGACGGTGAGAGATACCAGACAGTTTATGCAAAGGAAACCGGAAGCGCCGCCTGTCCTACAGCCGGTCTTCATTTTACAGAACCGATGCTTGAAAAACTAAGAGAGCGAGGCGCCGAACTTGAATGGATTACGCTTCATGTAGGTCTGGGAACTTTTCTTCCTGTTCGTGCAGAAAATATTGAAGAACACAAAATGCATGAAGAAGTTTATACTGTTCCGTATGACGTTGCAGAAAAGATAAACAAAGCAAAAAAAGAAGGGCGGCCTGTTCTTGCAGTCGGAACAACCAGCGTGCGTACACTTGAAAGCGCTTGTGATGAAAACGGTGTTGTCTCTGGCGGAACGGGAAAAACGCATATCTTTATGTACCCGGGATACAAGTTCAAGGTAGTGGACCAGATGTTTACAAACTTTCACACACCAGAGTCTACGCTGATTATGCTTGTAAGCGCATTCAGTACTAGGGAAAATATTCTTAATGCATACAACGAAGCCGTTAAAGAAAAATACCGTTTCTTTTCTTACGGCGACTGTATGCTGATCAAATAGTTTGAAAAACTTTCGTGCGGCGGCGTGTATTCAAACTATTTGATCTGTTATATAAAATAATTAAGGTGCAAGAACTGCCGGCACGGCAGTTCTTGACGTTTGAACAACTTTCGTGGAACGAAAGTTGTTCAAACTACATTAACTGTTCTAGGGCATAGCGCAGGAGATTCAGAAACTGGATCTTAAGAATTGGCTTTGCCTGTAGCGGCGAAAATTTTTCATCATAGACGCGTTCTGTTTCCTGGATAAGAGTATCTATGTCGCGTCTTGCGATTGGAAGTTTTATTCCGATTATTTTGTTTTCAAGTTCCTGTGAAGAAAAAACTATGCTTCCTGCAAATGCGATGCGTATGTTTGCCACTATTCCTTTCTGCGTTTCTACAAGAAAGACGAAGGCTGCAGAAAGCGGATTAATTAATCTTGAAGGGCCGACCCTGCGGAATATTTCTATTTCCCATTCATCAAACGGAACTCTGATTTTTGTCATTACAAAACTTTTGGGAACGCCGCTGAATTTTGAAAATGGTATGAATTTTGTTTCGTTCTGGTTTCTTACTTCAATCTGCGCATTGAGTGCAAGAAGCGGAGCCCAGAGCGTGTGTTTTATTCCTGGGGAACAGATGTTTCCGCCCAGTGTTGCCATGTTGCGTACTGCTTCTGTTCCAATGGATTCCAGCGCATCGTAAAGTACTGCCGGCATGTTTGCCTTGCCGATTTTAATCATCTGTGACAGCGTTACTGCCGGCCCGAAGTCTATAAAACGTTCACGCTTTTCTATTGACGACAGTTCGGGAATGGCCCTTATTGTCATTGATTTTTCTGCCGTAATTCCTGTTTCTGTACAGCCGCCGAGAATCTGTATATTTTTTACCGAGCGCAGATTGTAGAATACGTCTGCAAGATTTTTTGTAAGCTCAACGGTTCGGTTATTTTTTTGCATTGTGTCTTCCTTCGCGCGTGTGTTTTGCTGCAACGGCGTACATTATTGCGGCGGCAAGACTGTCACTGTCTGCACAGCACGGGGCAAGTCCTCTTAATGCAGAATAAAGTGATGCCTTGTCGGGACGGAAACTGGCTTTGAGAATTCCATAGGCTGTAAAAATTTTTCCGGCATTGCAGTAACCGCAGAGATGAATTCCGGCCTGGTTGAACCCTGTAATTATGTCCTGATAACACGGGTCGTTTTTGAAGTATTCCAGGGTTACTATTTTGCTGTCACGTACGATTCCTATTGGAACAAGGCACGCTGGAACAGGATTGTCGTCCAGAAGAATCATGCAGTTTCCGCAGAGGCCTTTCTGGCAGCCGCATTTTACGCTGAAGAGTTTTTCTTTTCTTAGAACTGTCAGGAGCTTTTCTGACGGGTCAGCCGAAATTACATGTTTCTTTTCATTTATTGTCAGAGTTATTGTCATCTGTTGTTTCCTCCTTGACCTGTTCCCCCATTTTTTTTGCTACATTTTCTGCATTTTCGTAGATTTTCTGCTCGCATAGTTTGTAATAAACCGAATCTGTCTGGAGCGGAAGGGATGTCATTGTGCAGCCTAGTGCCTGCGAGAGAGCCTGTGTGTAGGCTGCAGGTATTACATTGTATGCTATTTCGCCTATCTGCATGGGGCTTTCATTTGACTTCATGAACATAACCTTTATGTTTTTGCAGTCGATTGTATCGTTTGAAACAAGCGAAGAGAGAACTTTTTGTATTGAAAGCCTGATTCTGCTTTCTGCCGCCTTGCGGTTAAGAATCTGGCCGCCGTATATTACAATCGAAATACCTCTTACTATTTCTCTGTAGGTACATGGATCCAGTTCTATTTCTACAACTGCCGACGCAAATGATGTACTGTGGAACGGTGTTCCCGAAAAAGATTCCTTGTTCCATTCTTTTTTCTGCGCCGGAGTTATTTTCTTTTTTACGGTGTATGGAAGTGCTGTTCCTTCTTTTCTTTTTTTTATTGCGGCGCAGCACTTTTTTAAGAGAACCGTCATGACGCTGATGTTGCTGTATACGTTTTCGGGCAGCGGCGGCTCTTCGTCTGCCTTGAAGGAAGAATTTATCTTTACGGCGGACTGGTTTATTCCCAATTCGTCGGCCGCGAGCTTGTACCAGATTTCTTCTACTGTACTTGAAACCGGCGGGCAGTGTATTGTGAGCGTCTGGTCTGTTTCGAGCGTTACTTCAAGTGACTGGTCGTTTCCGTAGACATTGGAGCCGTAATAACCGGAACCTTCGAATGCAAAGGAAAATCCTATCCCGCGGAGGGGAGAAGAGTAAACTGCGTCATATTCAGTGTCGTTTCCCCTGATTTTTCTGTTTTTTGCCTCGAGGTGGTATGCTGAATATTTTCTGTTCAAATCACTGGCCTGTGTTATTGCAAGCGCAAGGTCATGGAAATTTTCTGTCTGAAACGTGAACGGGTACTGGTTTTTTATGTTCTTTTTTGCCGCTATTATGTTTCTTTCCCTTATTTCTGCAGGAAGGAGGGAACATTCGGCAGCCATTTCGTTCATCTGGTTTTCCAGGGCAAAAAGGGCTGCGGAATCTATTATCTGTACGTCAACTGATGAAGCCGGGGTTAATGAACGGTATGCTGTTGCAGTTACGCTCAGGTTCTGCGGCCGGTATATTCCAGATGAGGCAATGACAAGTCTGTCTATTGTTTCCTGTGCGAACGGGTTTGAAAAGCCTGCGTCTACATCAATGTCGATTTTCATTGCAAGAAGTTTTCCGCTGTCGTCTGCTGCCGTTACATGTGTTATTGTGATTGGGCGCATTGAGTCAAGGAATTTTTCCTGTTCGTCACGGCTGTATACCAGTTTTACAGGTTTGTGTGCTTTTTTTGATGCAATGGCGACCTGACAGGCCAGAATGCTGTTGAACCAGATTCCGTTTGTTCCTGTATTTGAAGATGATGTTTTTTTTACGGTAATGTTTTCTGTCTTTATGTTAAGAGCCGAAGCTGCAATTTGCCTTAAGCTGGAAAGCCATTGTGTAGGTGTGCAAATGGTGAGGTTTTCACCGTCTTTCCAGTCACATAAAGCTCCGTTCGGTTCCCCGTAGTAGGGCGTGGTCATGGAATACTGCCAGCATCGTTTTATAAGGTGCGGTGCCGAGTCCAGTACACTTTCTATTCCCGGGATTTTTCCTTCTTTGTCTTTTTCAAAACAGGGGCCGTACTGTTTTTCGCGGCGTGCAATAACAGTAGAAAACAAATCATCTGAAGGCAGGTCTTCTATTGCGTCTTGCAAAGCCGTGCCGTCTGCTGCCGGTATTTCCTGAACGTCCTGTACATCCTGGAGGAATGATTCTATAGGGTTTTCGTCTACAGAAATTTTAAGTTCCGAAAGAATTTCATACAGTCTTGAAAGATCCGGGCCTGCAAGAAGTCCGATCGGCTCTCCAAGGTAGGAAATGTTTCCGTCGCAGAATACAGGGACTTTTCCGCAGGGAGTATCAATGAAATTTGTTCCCGGAACATCTCTTGCCGTTACTATCGTATATCCCTCGGGAAGATCGGGATGTGATACTGCCATAAGAATTCCTTTCTGGGCAGGGCTTCTTATTGTTACGGCATTTATCATGTCGCTCATGGAAAGGTCGCTGTAGAATTCCTTTTGGAAAGAGATTTTTGATGAACGTTTTCTTACTGCTTTAGGCATGGTGTCGCTCCCCGGTTTCTTTTACGCATTGTACGACACGTTCGAGCATCTGCTGCGTCATGTCGGGCCAGAGTGGAAGGGTAATTGTTCTGCTGTAGGCTTTCATTGCGTTGGGATAATTTTCTGCTGTAAAGTCTTTGTAAAGATTTTTCCAGTAGGTAAATTGAAAAAGCGGTATAAAGTGAACGCTTATTCCGATTCCTGCTTGCTGTAGTTCTTTTGCAAAAGTGTTTCTGTCGCAGTCAAGTTTTTCATTGTTAAGGCGCATAAGGTAAAGGTGCCAGGAGTTTCCTTCTGAGTCAGGCGGAAGTTCTACAAAGTCTGTGTCTGCAAAGGCTCTGTTGTAGAAGGCAGCGTGCTGTTTTCTTTTTGTGTCGAATTCGTCGGCGCGCGATAACTGTGTGCGGCCCAATGCTGCAAGAATGTCCGGCATGTTGAACTTGTATCCGGGCGCAATGATGTCATATTCCCACGAGGCTCTTGGGGAAGTGTATCTGTCCCATGTAGTTCTGTCCATTCCATGAAGGCGCATCTGTGTCATTCTTTTGCAAAGCTGTTCGTCATTTGTTGTGACCATTCCGCCTTCTGCCGTAGTTATGGTTTTTGTTGCGTAGAAAGAAAAGATTCCGCAGTCACCGATAGAACCTGCATACCCGAGTTTTGTTCTGCTGGGAAAGGAATGTGCACAGTCTTCTATTACACGCACTTTGTGTTCTTTTGCAATGCGCATTATGCGTTCCATGTTGCAGACATTGCCTCCTATGTGAACGGGAACTATTGCCACAATCTTTTTTTGCGGATTCTGTGCAAATATTTTTTCTATTGAGTCAGGATCGATGGAGTATGTGTCTTTTTCTATGTCTGCAAAAAGTACATCTGCACCCAGATGCCTTGCGCAGGCTGCTGTTGAAACAAAAGTGTAGGGCGTTGTAATTACGGCTGTTCCGGGAGCAACACCGCAGGCTTCCATGGCAAGAATCATTCCGCTTGTATTGCTGTTTACTGCCAGTGCATATTGTGTTTTTACTTTAGCGGCGAATTCTTTCTCGAAGGCAAGACATTCTTTTCCTGTAGTGAGCCATCCGCTTCTGAGTACAGAAAGCACAGCCTGTTCGTCTTGTTCGTTTATTGATGCCTTAAAAAAAGGAATATTTGTATTTTCTTCCATATATATGTCTCCTGTTAAGCCGTGCTGTCATTTTTATAAAGCTGCCGCTCTGTTTGTTTGCGGCCGGGACTTGGCGGCTTCCTGTTCTTTGTAGAAAGCGTCCAGTGAGGGAACAGCCGCGCGCAGTATTTTAAGAAGCTGCTCACTGTTTCTGTAAAGGCTGCTTTTTTCTTCTATATAGTTGCATATAGGAATGAGGGAATCAATTAGATTGTCAAGATTAAAGCAGTCACGTCTTGCATTGGTCAGAGTGAGTATTTTGGGGTATTGCGTTGGGGTAGGGTTTTCTTCGGGTGTCCAAAGCGGTTCTACCAGACGTTCACCGCGGCGCGCACCTATAATCTGGATTTTTATGTCTTTGTCTGGCCTGAAACCGCTGAAAGTAATAATCTGTCTGGCAAGATCTATTATTTTTACCGGGTCGCCCATGTCCAGAAGATATGAAGCACCGTTATTGCCTACGCCGCCGGTCTGCAAAACCAGAGAGCATGCTTCGGGTATTGTCATGAAATAGCGCTCCATTGCAGGGTCAGTTACGGTAACCGGGCCTCCGTTTTTTATCTGTTCGGTAAAAATAGGAAGAATAGAGCCCCTTGAACCCAGTACATTGCCGAATCTTACGAACATAAATGCCTTGCTGGCGGTGGCTTTGTCTGCTGCATTTACAACTAGTCTTTCGCAAAGCATCTTTGACGCTCCGTAAACGCTTACTGGTTCCACAGCTTTGTCTGTTGAAATAAGAACAAAACGTTCTGTTCCGCATGAGAGGGCAGCATCAAGAAGATTTTTTGTTCCCAAAACATTGTTTTCTATTGCTGCAACAGGATTTTCTTCCATCATGGGAACGTGTTTGTATGCCGCGCAGTGAAAAATAACGTCTGCCCGTGTGTGCGAGATAATGTATTTTACGTAATTTCTGTCACGCATGTCCCCTATAATAGGAACAATTGTTGCTTTTTCGCCGACGCCTTCGCACTGAAGTAAATGAAGCTCGCGGTAAATGTTAACGATGGAATTTTCACCGTGCCCGAAAAGGTACAGACGTTCTGCTCCGCCTGACAAAAGCTGTCTGGAAAGTTCGCTGCCTATTGAACCGCCGGCACCTGTTATCAAAACGCGTTTTCCTTTGAGGTAGGAAAGGCTTTCCCTTAGCGGAATTACAACCGGTGTTCTGCCGAGAATGTCCAGTGGATTAATATCTCTTGCCTGAATAAAGTGGGCCTTTTCTTCTATAATCTGGCTTATTGAGGGAAGAATTTTTATCTGCATAAAGCCGCAGTTTTTTAGGACGTTGTAAATAGAGCGTATTCTTTCTACCGGTGCGCTTGGAATGGCAATTACGGCCTGGTCTACAGGATTTACGCGCAGTGCATCGGCCATGCTGTCTATAGGCCCCAAAACTGGAATTCCGTCTATTTTTGTTCCTATTAGATTTTTATCATCGTCAAGGAAAGCCGTAACTGTACCGAAAACTTTTTTTCTGTTAAGATCACGGACTATCATCTGACCGGCAAATCCGGCTCCTATTATATAAAGTCTGCTGTCAACCTTGTTCATTTCAAAAATGATACCACACCTTGCCGTTTTCTTCAATTCCGCAGGAAAAATAAGAAAAAACTAAACTGAATCAATGAAATTCCGATGATTTATATGAAGACAAGTTTTGTTTTGCGGAGATTCTGATGAAATACTTTATGGAACGAAAAAATACAGCTCTTTTGTTTGCAATGCTGCTTTTTGCCCCGTGTTTTGCGGCGGCTTTTCCTTCTGTGGGGTTTCAGATTATCCAGCATGATCCTTCGGGTGATGAAATAAGAAATTGTGTCTACATCATTGAGGATGCGCTGTTTGATACATTCTTTTCAAACGGAATTATAATTTCGAATTCACCGCCAGTTTCTTCTGATCCAAAAGAATTTGATTCAGTTTTCAGAAAGTCTTTGGATGAAGCGCGTGAAAGCGGAACAGATTTGTTTGTTGAACTGACTGGGGAATTTGATGTTTCGGACTCAACGAATCCGTCGGGAGCCCTTTTGGACAATATAAGTTCTTTTTCATATACAGTTATTGATATAGATAAGGATGAAGTTCTTTTTGGCGGAAAGAAAATTCCTCAAGGGACTTCTAAAATTACAGACAGCACGCAGTCAGTCAGAGATTTTGGCTTTGAAATTGCCGCTGATATTTTTAATGGAATAAGGAAAAATTTCCGGACAAGCCGCCGGTGATTTTTAAAGGAAGGATATATGAAGGATGTCGGAATTAGCGCCATCCTTCAAAACTACAGTTGCTGCACAACTGTCTTATATAACGTATACGCTTACGCGTATTAATTGAACTTAATCGCAAGTTGAAACTTGCTCAATCGTTCAATTTTAAGGAAGGATATATGAAGAAAATTCTGAGCACAGTATTTATTTTACTTTCGGCAACGCTTCTTTTTGCGTCCGGTTCGTCTATTGACGGGCGCATTGCGGTTGCCTCCAAAGGGGAACTTCCTTCCGGATTGTTTGCAAAAACTGCCGGTTATCTTCCAGGGGATAGTGTTACGATTACGAATCCTGCCAACGGTTCTGTTCTACAGGTGCTTAATCTTGGAACAATTGATCAGGCAGAAGGTGTGGCAATTCTTTTGTCGGGCGAGTCGGCTGAACGGCTTGGTATAAAAAAAGGCACCGAACTGCAGGTTAAGCTTGCTCCAAGGTCGGGAAGTTTTGACGAATCTGTGTCTGGCAGTGCAATTCTGTCTTTGCGTACTTTTGAAGAAGAAAAGGTACCGGAAGAAGAAAGCGCGCAGACTGCTGCAATAGAAACGGCTGTCAAAGAAGAAACTGATTCTGTTAAGGAAGCTGCTGCAGAAGAAAGCACACCTGTAGTTGAAGAAGCAGTTGCAGCCGAAGAAAACGTACCTGCAGAAGAGACTGAATCTGTAGAAGAAACTGCCGTTGCAGAACCTATTCCCGAAGATATTGACGCTGTTCAGATTGAACCAGAAGAAGAAACCGAAGAAAATATTGCTCCCGAAGAAACTGTCGTTCCTGAACAGAGCGAATACGAGTATGAAGAATATATCGAAACCGACGGTGATTTTATAGAAGAAAAAAATAATGTAGAAATGGCATCTCCTGCCGAGCGTGCAGAAATGCAGAATGAAGATTCCTCTGCCGAAAAACCAGTGCCCGCAGAAGAGAGTACTCCTGTAGAGGAAGAAGCCATTTCTGTCGAAGAAAGCGCACCTGTAGAAGAAGAGCCGCAGACTGTTGTGCCAGAAGAGCCGTTTGAGGCCGAGCCGGTTGAAGACGCTGTTATAGAGATGTCTGAAGAAGAAAAGAAAAGTGTTCTTGAAGGCGACATGAAAGGAGAAGAAGTTGCGTCAGTTGAACCTGATGAAACACCATGTGCCAAGATCGGAAGAGCGGTTCAGCAGGAATGCCGAGACCGATATCG
>ERZ1031540.33-NODE-33-length-24562-cov-7.514588_pt1 | contig 24562 bp, 22 predicted proteins | sample MGYA00519031_ERZ1031540 | MGnify/ENA primary metagenome ERZ1031540 (study PRJEB33719, sample SAMN04261166) | wastewater metagenome | biome: rural village; feature: human; material: feces | host: Homo sapiens | place: El Salvador | collected 2013-01-07 ... | reverse complement strand
TGCCGCAAGTTTTGTGAGTTTCCCCGAAGAAGTTGTTCAGATTAAGGAATATCTGCCCAGTTCTCTTATGATTCTTTGGTTGAATTTACATCAAAGGAGCTTGAAGACGATATTACAGTTCTTATATTGAAATATCTTGGAGGAAAATAATGGATCAGTTGACAATTCGTGAAAAAGTCGGTGCAAATTATATTCTTCTTGAACTTTCAGGCGCGGTAAATGCATATACAATAAGTGAATTTCAGGAAAAAGTTTATTCTTACATCCCTGATTCAAATGTCGTTATTGATATGGCACAGGTTATCCAGCTTGATTCTTCGGGAATTGGTGTTGTAATTGCAGGACACAATGACGGCGAGAAGTTCGGAACAAAACTTTTTATAATGAACCCGTCTGACGCGGCACGGCACTCCCTTGAACGGACAGGATTTCTGGATACATTCAATATAATCCATTCTGTAACGGAGGTTGCAGATGCTTCGTAAAAGTGTTGTTTTTGCAGTATTTGTTCCGGTTGTATTGATGGCCTGTACAAAACCGGCAAAGGCAGACGCTTCATTGCAAAAGGCGCAGAGCGGTACAGAAGCGGCTGTTTCACCTGAATTAAGAAAACTGGACACTGTTCTTTCTGTTATGTCTGAACGTGCAAAAGAGGCAGTTACAATCAGCAACAAAAAAGAATTTCTTTCTGACCTTGAAGACGTACTCGTTGCAGAAAAAAAATACCGCAGTGATGATTTGCCGCTGTACACACTTATAGACAAGAAAAATCCTGTTTCAGCGGACTATGTTCCCAAAGATCTTGTTCCGCTTGTAAAAAATGATTTGTTCAGCATAAACAGAAATGATCTTTCACTCAGACCCGATGCGTACGAGGCGTTAAAAGAACTTTCTGCAGCAGCTCTTTCTGACGGAATAAAAATTCTTGTAAGTTCAACATACCGTTCCTATAAATATCAGGAAAATCTATTCAATTACTGGGTTTCTGTAGACGGGCTTGAAGAGGCTGAACGTGAAAGTTCGCGTCCTGGAACAAGCCAGCATCAGCTTGGTTCTGTAATAGATTTTGGTTCGATAACCGATGACTTTGCAGAAACAAAAATGGGGCAGTGGATTTATGCAAATGCTTCTGATTACGGATGGTCACTTTCTTTTCCGAAAGGCTACGAAGATGTAACAGGATACCGCTGGGAATGCTGGCACTTCCGCTTTATAGGAAAAGAAGCCTGCGCTTTCCAGAAAAAATATTTTTCCAATATACAGCAGTTTATGCTTGAATTTATAGATATCTGGAAATCGAGCTGAAATAGAAATAAAATGTAAAAATAAAGGGGCTGTTCAGTACGGACAGCCCCTCTTTATTTTATTTTGCAACTATATTTACAAGTTTGTCAGGAACAACAACGGTTTTTATTATTGTCTTTCCTTCAAGGAATTTTTTTGCACCGGCAGTTTCAAGAGCCATTTCTTTGAGTGTGTCTCCTGCTGTTCCGGCTGCAGCTTCGAACTTGTCGCGGAGTTTTCCGTTTATCATGACAACAATCTGCTTGCTGTCTTCTTTGCAGAAGTCTTCGCTGAATTCAGGCCACTTTTCGTAGGTAAGGGTTTCTGTGTGTCCCAGTTTCTGCCAGAGTTCTTCTCCCAAATGCGGAGCGTAGCATGCCAGCATCTTTACAAATCCTTCCCACATTGCACGCGGCAGACGGTCAATCTTTGAACACTCATTGATGAAAATCATCATCTGGCTTATGGCCGTGTTGAAGTTAAGTGACGAAGTGTCGTCGGTAACTTTTTTTACGGTTTTGGCATAGGTTTTTCTGAGTGAAACAAGAGCCTTGTCTTCGAGCTTTGCTGTTATGTCAATGTCTTCCACCGGCTTTTCGCTTATGGACCAGATTTTGTCAAGGAAGCGGTTAACGCCTATAAGTCCCTGTGTGTTCCACGGCTTTGATACGGTAAGCGGACCCATGAACATTTCATACATTCTTACAGAGTCTGCCCCGTAAGTTTTGATCATTTCGTCGGGGTTAACGACATTTTTGAGAGACTTGCTCATCTTTGCAACAACGCGCTCAAGTTTCTCATGATCATCCTTTGCTTCGTAGATTCCGCTTCCCGGAGCTGTCTCTTCTACCTGATCAACAGGAACTAGTGATTTGTTTGCCCTCTGGAATGCAAACGATGTAATCATTCCCTGGTTTACAAGTCTGTGGAACGGTTCTTTTGTGCTTACAACACCAAGATCGTAAAGTACCTTGTGCCAGAATCTTGCGTAAAGAAGGTGAAGAACTGCGTGTTCAGCTCCTCCGACATAAAGATCAACAGGCATCCAGTATTTTTCTTTTTCAGAAGATACGAATTCACTGTTGTTTTTTGGGTCAATGTACCTTAAGTAGTACCAGCAGCTTCCTGCCCACTGAGGCATGGTGTTTGTTTCGCGTCTTGCACTTCCACCGCATTTGGGGCATTTGCAGTTAACCCAGTTGTCAATTCCGGCAAGAGGGCTTTCTCCTGTTCCTGTCGGCTGGTAGGTTTTTACATTCGGAAGTTCAAGAGGAAGCTCTTTTTCGTCAAGGGGAACTGTTCCGCATTTGGGGCAGTGAACAAGAGGAATGGGTTCTCCCCAGTATCTTTGTCTGCTGAATACCCAGTCGCGGAGTTTGTAGTTTACGGCTTTTTTTCCTATTCCCTTTTCGCTTATCCACGAAATCATTCCGGGAATTGTCTCTTTTGTAGGAAGTCCCGTGAACTGTTCAGAGTTGATTGCGTATCCGTCTTTTGCAGAAGTGCATTCCGCAGCAACATCAAATACTTCGGGGTGGGCCGCTGCAAGTTTTTTGTATTCTTCCGGATTTTTTGCCGCATTTCTGAGAAGTTCTGCTCCTTTTGCCTCGTCACCGCCGGCGAGTGAAGCAACTTCTTCTTTTGTTGCAACAACTTTTATTATGGGAAGATCAAATTTCTTTGCAAAGTCCCAGTCGCGCTCATCGTGTGCAGGAACAGCCATGATTGCTCCCGTACCGTAGCTTGTAAGAACGTAGTCAGAAATCCATATAGGAATGAGTTTTCCGTTAAGGGGATTAATTCCGTAACTTCCTGTGAAAACACCGGTCTTTGTTTTTGCAAGGTCGGTGCGTTCAAGGTCGCTCTTTTTTGCAGATGCTTCTACATAAGCCTTTATTTCTGCTTTTTTGTCTTCTGTTGCAAGTTTGTCTACAAGTTTGTGTTCCGGAGCTATGACCATGTAGGTTGCACCAAACAAAGTGTCTGCGCGTGTTGTGTAAACAGTAAGATTTTCAGAAGTCGGTTTTCCGTCAGTTCCGGCAACTGCAAAATTTACTTCGGCACCTTCTGAACGGCCAATCCAGTTTTTCTGCATGAGTTTTACGCTTTCGGGCCAGTCAAGTTCATCAAGGTCTTCAATGAGGCGGTCTGCATAGGCCGTTATTTTAAGAATCCACTGGCGGATTGTTTTGTGTGTAACTGTAGCACCGCAGCGCTCGCATTTTCCTTCTTTGACTTCTTCGTTTGCAAGACCTGTTTTGCAGCTTGGACACCAGTTGATCGGTGTTTCTGCTTCGTAGGCAAGTCCTTTTTTGTAAAGCTGCAGGAAAATCCACTGTGTCCACTTGTAGTAGTCCGGGGTGCAGGTAAGAATGCAGCGATCCCAGTCGTAGCTGAATCCGAGGGCCTTAATCTGCTGTGTAAAGTGTTCGATATTTTTGAGCGTGGTTGCAGCAGGATGTGTTCCTGTTTTGATAGCATAGTTTTCTGCAGGAAGACCGAATGCATCGTATCCCATTGGGTGAAGAACATTGTATCCGTTCATGCGCAGGTAGCGGCAGTAAATGTCTGTTGCCGTATATCCTTCGGGATGTCCTACATGAAGACCCGCTCCGCTTGGGTAAGGAAACATGTCAAGAATGTATCTGCGTTTTGACTTGGGTACACCGGGTTTTTCTTCTGCACGGAAAGTCTTGTGCTCGTCCCAGTATTTTTGCCATTTTGGCTCAATAGTATTGAATGGGTATGCCATCTCTAAACCTCTTGATTCGATTTTAAACGCGGTAATTATATCACTTTTACAATATTTATAGAAGACTTTGTACTTTTTGATGCATTTTTCATTGTCTAAACCGGCATTAAAAACTGTCTCCATATTAACACGGAATAAAAAATATACTATTATTGTTCAATTAACGATTACAAGAAAAGCGGGGAAAATATGGAAAAAGAGACAAAATGTATTCATGCAGGCTATGAACCAAAAAACGGGGAACCAAGAATGATTCCCATTATTCAGAGTACAACATTCAAGTACGATACCAGCGAAGATATGGGAAAACTCTTCGATCTCGAAGCAAGCGGATACTTTTACTCAAGATTGCAGAATCCTACAACAGATATGGTTGCGGCAAAAATTGCTGCCCTTGAAGGCGGAACCGCAGCTCTTCTTACGTCTTCCGGTCAGGCTGCAAACTTTTTTTCTGTATTCAATATAGCCGGCTCTGGTGATCATGTCATTGCTTCTTCTGCAATTTACGGCGGAACATTCAATCTGTTCAACGTTACAATGAGAAAAATGGGACTTGACTTTACGTTCCTGGACCCTGACTGTTCCGAAGAAGAACTGAATGCCGCATTCAGGCCAAATACAAAAGCCGTGTTCGGTGAGTCAATCGCAAATCCTTCCCTTAAAGTTTTTGATTTTGAAGTCTGGGCAAAGGCAGCTCACAGCCACGGGGTTCCGCTTATTGTGGACAATACTTTCGCAACTCCGGTAAACTGCCGGCCGTTCGAGTGGGGTGCAGACATTGTAACCCATTCCACGACAAAATACATGGACGGGCACGACGCTACAGTAGGCGGTGCGGTTGTAGATTCGGGCAGATTTGACTGGATGGCGCATAAAGAAAAGTTCCCCGGTCTTTGTACACCTGACGAATCCTATCACGGAATTGTCTATGCACAGAAGTTCGGAAACGCCGGTGCCTACATTACAAAGGCAACTGTTCAGCTTATGAGGGATCTTGGTTCCGTTCAGGCACCTGTCAACGCATATATGCTGAATCTTGGGCTTGAATCGCTTGCCGTACGCATGGAAAGACACTGTTCCAACGCTCTTGCCGTAGCAGAATTCCTTGAAAAAAATGAAAACGTTGCCTGGGTAAATTATCCTGGACTTGCTGACAACAGGTATTATCAGCGTGCACAAAAATATATGAGCGGCGGAACCTGCGGTGTCGTTTCGTTCGGTGTAAAAGGCGGTCGCCCTGCTGCAGAAAAATTCATGAAAAAACTTCATCTTGCAATGATAGCAACACACGTTGCCGACGCCAGAACATGCGTGCTTCATCCTGCTTCTTCCACACACAGGCAGATGACAGACGAAGAACTTGCGGTCGGTGGTGTTCCTGCAGATCTTGTAAGGCTTTCTGTAGGAATAGAAAATGTGTCTGACATAATCGCCGACCTTAAGCAGGCTTTGTCTTCTCTGTAGTGGCAGGGCGGGGTAAAAAAGCTACTAGAACATGATTTTAAAATATATTACAATAAAAAACCAAAGTCGGCTTTAAGAATTGCAATTTTTAGAGCCGATCATAAGAAAATACCGAGGTTGTGAATGAAAGCCATTGAACTGGAAAAAGCATATAATCCTAAGGATTTTGAAGATAGAATTTATAACGAATGGGTAGAAAAGGGCTGTTTCAAGCCTTCTTCTGACAGCCGTTCACCGCTGCACGAATGTTATTTGAATAAAACTTCCGGCGGAAAAACTGTTTCAAAATACACGGTTGTAATTCCCCCGCCGAATGTTACCGGTGTTCTTCACATGGGACACGGACTCAACAATACACTCCAGGACATAGTTGTACGCTATCACAGAATGCTCGGTGACAATACGCTCTGGCTTCCCGGAACAGACCATGCCGGAATTGCTACACAGAATGTTGTTGAACGCCAGCTCAAAAAGGAAGGAACTTCAAGACAGGCTCTGGGCCGTGAAAAATTCCTTGACAGAACATGGGCAGTTACCCGCGAGCACCATGACACAATCGTAAAGCAGCAGCGCAAGCTTGGAAACAGCGTTGACTGGGACCGCGAAAGATTTACGTTTGATGAAGGCTTTTCAAAGGCAGTAAGAAACGTATTTGTTACCCTTTACGAACGCGGCCTTATTTACAAGGGACATTATCTTGTTAACTGGTGTCCCCGTTGCGGAACAGCACTTGCAGATGATGAAGTTGACCACACAGACACTGACGGCTTTATGTACCACATCTGGTATGAATATGCCGACGGCCCAGCGCCTGATGGTTCAACAAAAATAGAAATTGCCACAACACGTCCTGAAACACTTCTGGGAGACAGCGCCGTTGCCGTAAACCCCGAAGACGAACGCTACAAGGCAATCGTAGGCAAAAAACTCAAACTGCCCCTTACTGACCGTGTAATTCCAATTATTGCAGACCAGTACGTAGACAAGGAATTCGGAACCGGTATGGTTAAAATAACTCCTGCCCACGACCCGAATGACTGGGAAGTCGGCAAGAGACACAATCTTGAAGTAATTAATATTCTTAACCCCGACGGAACTCTTAACACAGCCTGTCCTGAAAAATACCGTGGTCTCAAATGTGCCGAAGCAAGAAAAATTATAATTGAAGACCTTAAGGAACTGGGGCTGTACAAAGGCGAAGAAAAGATTAAGCACTCAGTAGGACACTGTTACAGATGTGCGACCGTTGTTGAACCGTACCTGAGCGACCAGTGGTTTGTAAAAATGAAGCCGCTTGCAGAAAAAGCCCTCGCTTCATGGAAAAACGGTGACTTTGTATTCTATCCTAAAAAGTGGGAAAACACATTCCTTCACTGGATGGAAAATATACGCGACTGGTGCATAAGCCGCCAGCTCTGGTGGGGACACAGAATTCCTGTCTGGTACTGCAAAGACTGCGGCGAAACAATTGTATCGCGCGAAGACCCGGCTTCCTGTCCAAAATGCGGTGCCGGAGCAGACAGACTTGAACAGGATCCCGATGTTATGGACACCTGGTTCAGTTCGTGGCTCTGGCCTTTCGGAACACTGGGATGGCCAGAAAAAACAGAAGATCTTTCACTTATGTACCCGACAACAGCCCTTGTTACGGCTTACGATATTATTTTCTTCTGGGTCAGCCGCATGATTATGGCCGGACTTGAGTTTACTGGAAAAGCTCCGTTCCATGACATTTATATCCACGGGCTTGTACGCGACAAACAGGGCCGCAAAATGTCAAAGTCCCTCGGCAACGGAATTGATCCGCTTGAAATTATTGACATGTATGGCGCCGATGCCCTTAAGTTTACACTCGGCTATATGTGTGCACAGGGACAGGATGTTCTTGTAGACAAAGACAGCTTTAAAATGGGAAGCCGCTTCTGCAACAAAGTATGGAATGCAAGCCGCTATATTCTTGGAAATCTTGAAGGAAGAACCCTAGTTCCGGTATGCGACAGTGACCTTACCGAACTGGACAAATGGATTTATTCCTGTTTGGACCGTGCCGTAAGGGAAGCAAAGTCTGCCTTTGAAGGTTACCGCTACAATGAAGGTGCCTCTGCGCTGTATGAGTATTTCTGGTATGACTTCTGCGACTGGTATGTAGAAGCAACAAAACTTTCATTCCGCAACGGTGATGAAAATGAAAAGAACCGTGCAGTAAGTGTACTTCTTAACGTACTTGAGGAAAGCCTCAGACTCATGCATCCTTATCTTCCTTTTGTAACAGAAGAAATCTACGGAAAACTTCCTCTTGCAGAAATTGTTTCAAACAGAACAGCGGCCGGTAAACAGAGTATACTTGCTTCTGAAGAATACACAGGCCTTCTTGTAGATGCCCCTTACCCGGAACCTGTCGGTGCACGCGAAAATTCTTCCATAACTGCGCGCTTTGCTGTCCTTCAGGAACTTATACGCAATATACGCGGACTCAGAGCTGAATGCGGTCTTGATCCTGCAGCAAAACTTCATATTGCAGTAAATATTACAGCAGGTTCAAGTGCAGAAGTTATCCGTGAAAAAACAGACATGATAGAACTTCTTGCCGGAGTAAGTGCAATAGATTTCACTGATTCTACACCGCAAAAGTCAATCGGTTCTGTAGGAGACGGATTCGAAGCATTTCTTCTTGTAGACGAGTCAATAAACAAGGAACAGCTTGTTGCACGCTTTAACAAGGAAATTGCTGCAGAACAGGTTTCTGTAAAGAAAAGCGAAGCAAAACTTTCCGGAAAATTCGTAGAAAACGCACCTGCAGATGTTGTTCAGGCTGAACGTGACAAACTGGAAGCTTCCCGCCGTCGTATCGAGAAACTTGTATCCTACGTAAAAAGTCTTTAAATCCAGTTTACTGGATTTTTAGAGATGCCCTTTAGTTTTTTGGAAGTGCTTATGGCTAAAAAATTTGATATGGCAACAGAGAAACCTTCTCATATGGACAATATGCGAATGCTGCAGTTAAAAAGCATTTATACGGCTCCGTATATGCAACTTGCAACAAATCTTATTGGTAAGGCAAGGTTCGCCGGCGGAAACATGTTCCGGCATCAGATAGACACCATGGGCATTCTGATTGACTACGGCTATATAGACAGTATTCTTCTTAAAGCCAGTTGCGTGCATGATGTAATAGAAGATATACCGGGCTTTGACTCTGAATTGATACGCAATGCAGATGAAGAAGGGGAACAGGTTCTTGCTCTGGTAACCGAAGTAACAAAACGTCCGGGGCAGCTTAAGTCAGACTATCTGCGCGGAATAATTGACCACGGAAGCCACAGGGCAAAGGTTCTTAAGTGTGCAGACAGAATCAGCAATATGATAAGCCTGGGGTTTGTTACAAGCTGTGAATTCATAGAAAGATATTGTGATGAAACAGAAATGTTTATATTCCCCATAGCCCTGGAAGTTGACTACAATATGTATCTTGAACTTATAAATCTTGTAATGTCACGCAGACAATATCTTGAAGATTCAGGCTATTACGACAGAAAAAAATCAGAAGACTAAAATAAGTCAGAGATTGCCCTTGTTTTAAAAAAAATTATTTGACAACTTCTTTATCCCGGGGTTATAATATTAACATAATATAACCCCTAGGGAGGCCACAATTGGCAAAAGTAGAACTTAAGGGTATTGGTAAAATCTATGACGGCAATGTTCGTGCCGTACAGAATGCCAATATTACAATTGAAGACAAGGACTTCTGCGTATTCGTAGGTCCGTCTGGATGTGGAAAGTCAACAACTCTCCGCATGATCGCCGGTCTGGAAGAAATCTCTGAAGGTGAACTTCTCATCGACGGAGAACTCATGAATGATGTTCCGCCAAAGGACAGAAACATCGCCATGGTATTCCAGAATTACGCCCTTTATCCACACATGACTGTTTATGACAACATGGCTTTCGGACTCAAGATCCGTAAGATGGATAAGGGAGAAATTAAGCGCCGTGTAGACGAAGCTGCAAACAGTCTTGGTCTTACACAGTATTTGGACCGCAAACCTAAGGCTCTTTCTGGTGGACAGCGTCAGCGTGTTGCTGTAGGCCGCGCTATCGTTCGTAACCCGAAGGTTTTCTTGTTTGACGAACCTCTTTCAAACCTTGATGCCAAGCTCCGTGTAACAATGCGTGGAGAAATTGCTGCATTGCACCAGAGACTTCAGGCAACAATGATTTATGTTACCCATGACCAGATTGAGGCCATGACTATGGGAACAAAAATCGTTGTAATGAAGGATGGACACGTTCAGCAGATTGGAGAACCACTCTATCTGTACAACCATCCGATCAACAAGTTTGTTGCCGGATTCATCGGTTCACCGCCAATGAACTTCCTTACAGTAACAATCAAGAAGGAAGGCGATGCTATCGTTGCAGACGAAGGTTCATTTACCCTTACACCGACAGCAGAACAGCAGGCTGCTCTTAAAGACTATGTAGGAAAGGAAGTATACTTTGGTGTACGCCCGGAAGATCTTACATACTGCGACAAGCCGGCTGCAGAAAACAACATGAGAATGAAGGTTTCAAACAAGGAACCTCTTGGTGCTGAAACACATCTTTTCCTTGCAACAAAGGGACAGAACATCATTGCTCGTGTACTTGCTTCTGCTAAGGAAGGATTCAAACTTGGTGAAGAAGTTAACTTCCAGCCAGCAATGGTAAGATGCAAGTTCTTTGCAAAGAATCCTGAAGATTTGGACGAAGAAAAGAACATCTGCGAAAAAATCGATGCACCGTGGCTCAAGAACCCCATTACCGGTCAGATCGGATACGACAAGATTCCGGCTGTAAAGTAATTTAGGTTTGCAGTAACCGCAGGAAGGGCTTTTCGGTAAGTTAAATACTTATCGCAAAGCCCTTTTTTTGTTTTTGAAAAATTACTAAACTTCAGTTTTTGGGCAATCCCGGTATAGTTTTATGGGTTTGTCTTGTATTATTCCTGACTATTTTTTTTGGAAATTATCAAATCAAGAACTGTAAAGAAAAGAATTACCGTAAGCGGGCCTAAAATAAGTCCGTTTATTCCGAAAAGTTTAATTCCGCCCAGAATGGAAAAGAAAATTACAAGCGGGTGAACGTTGATTCTGTCTTTAAGGAAAAGCGGTCTTATAAAATTGTCCAGAAAACTTATGCAGAACCCTGAGAGTATAAGAAATATAATTCCCTTTACTACAGATTTTGTAACGCATATTGCTATTCCCACCGGAGCCCAGACTATTGCTGCACCAAACATTGGTATAAACGAAGCAAACATCAGTATTACAGAAAAAAGAAGTGAGCCTTTGACTTGAAAACACGTCATGATTATAAATGAAGCGAGTCCCTGGTAAAGTGCCACGAGTATGTAGCCTGCAAAAAGATTTTTTACGATTTCAGAGAATTTTTTTGTAAGAACATTCATGTATTCCGGGTCAATGGGAACGGCTTTTTTTACAAGCGAACTCAGATACGGTCCGTCAAGAAAGCAGAAGTACAGCGAGAATACCACGAACAGAATGGAAACAATAAATGAGCCTGTTTTGCTTACAACCGCTGTTCCCGCCGAAATGAATTTACTGCTGTAGGACTGGATGAAAGAAAGTACATTCTTTTTTATTTCGGCTGTATTCGGGTCGGGAAGTTCTATTCCGAATGAAGAAAGAAAATTTGCTACCTTTTGCAGAAGTTCGCCTTCTTTTGCAAAATTCTGGTTTTGTGAAATGAATTTTTCCGCGGAATCAAGAAATGAAATTCCCTGCTGAACAAGAAGAATGCAGATTACGGTAAGTGGTCCTATTATAAGAAGAAGTGTTCCTATAGAAAATCCGCCGGCAATTGCATGACGTTTTATTCCGTAAGTTTTTTTTGCTTTGTTCAGCTTTGTTTCGCATTTTATGTACAGCGGTCTTATCAAAAGGTAGAGCAGCGCCGTCCAAAGAATTACGGTCGAAAAAGGATAGAGCATTCCGATTAAAAGTGCAAAGAAAAATATAAATGTTGCAAAAATGCATATTGTCTGAAGTGTGTTTTTATTGTTCATACATTTATTTTAGGATATCTCTAAAATTCTGTAAACTTGCTTTTTGGAGATTGCCGCCGAGTTTTTAGTTTATTTTCAGAAATTAATCGATACGCTTGTGTGCGTTCTCTTCTTGTATGGTTTTGGGATATGCCTTATATTTAGTATATGGAAAAAAAGATTTTTGACCTGATTATAATCGGTTCGGGCCCGGCAGGACTTTCTGCTGCTGTATATGCATGCCGTTCGGGGCTTAAAACACTGATTCTGGGTAATGCAGCCGCAAGTCAGACTTTCAGAATAGATTTGCTTGAAAATTATCCCGGGGTTTTTCCTGCACAAAAAGGATATGCCTTTATTGACTCAATGAAAAACCAGGCTGAAAAATTTGGCGCTGTTACTGACATGAACCAAGTTGTTTCTGTTGAAGTTCCTGCAGTACAAGGCGGAATGTTTGTTGTTAATACTGATAAAATAAGCTATACTGCGGTTTCTGTCATGCTTTGCACCGGCGCTGTTCATAAGAAACTGGGTGTTGAAGGTGAAGACACTCTTTATGGAAAGGGTGTGTCTTACTGCGCTACCTGTGACGGACCTTTTTTTAAGGGAAAGAAAGTTGCCGTTGTGGGAGGAGGAGACAGTGCGTGTTCAGAAGCGCTTTTTCTTTCTTCAATTTGTTCTGAAGTTATTCTGATTCACAGAAGAAATGAATTCCGCGCGCAGAAGTCACTTGTTGAACAGGTTGAAAAAAATCCTGTCGTAAAGATAATGCTTGATTCTGTTGTTCAGAGTATAAACGGCAGTGACAAAGTTGAATCTGTTACTGTCGGTGGTGAAAATATTGCTGTTGACGGTGTGTTTGTTTCTGTCGGAACTGTTCCTGCACAGACTTTTGTTCCGGAACTAAAAAAAGATGATGTAGGATATGTTGTTACCGGTGAAGATATGCAGACTTCTGTTTCAGGACTGTTTGCGGCCGGTGACATACGCTCGAAGTCAATGAGGCAGGTTGTTACTGCGTGTTCTGACGGAGCGGTTGCGGCAGGAGAGGCTCTTTTGTATGTAAAGAATTTAAAAAATGAGGGTCACAAATAAATGTTTTTTAAAAAGATAGTTACGCTCCTTTTTGCTGCATGCGCTGCAGTTTCTGCCGGTTTTGCAAAGACGGGCATTCCTTCAGATGCAGATTTCTGGAGTGATTATCCTGATGATGAACTTGCGGCCGCCCTTACCGAAAGAATGACCGACGAAGAGCTTTTTGCACAGATTCTGATGTTCGGGTGGGCAGGTGCTGAACCGAGCGACCTTTTGAATTCATGGGTTATTGACCGCGGGCTTGGAAGCGTTAAGGTTTTCGGCTGGAATACTGACGACATAAGGCTTGTTGCAAAGTCCGTAAAAACGCTTCAGAAAGAGGCTGCTTCCAGAAGATTCAGAATTCCGCTTTTTGTGGCAACTGATCAGGAAGGCGGATGGATCAGGCATGTAAAGGGAGAAACTTCTGACACTCCTGGAAATATGGCTATTGGTGCTTCGGGGTATGCTTTTGATGCATATTATTCGGGCTTTTACATTAACCGCGAAATACGTGCTCTTGGAATAAACATGAACTTTGCGCCAACGGTTGATTTGTATACCAACCTTGATTCCAGTGTTATAGGCCCGCGTTCGTTCGGCTCGGACCCTGTTACTGTAGGAATTCTGGGGGAAGCGTTTGCTGCAGGTTCAATGGATGCGGGTGTTATTCCGACTGCAAAGCATTTTCCAGGTCACGGAGATACAAGCCTTGACAGTCACGGAAGGCTTCCGCAGATTGATATAGATTTTTCTACCCTTCAGAACAGGGAACTGGTTCCGTTCAGGTATCTTATAGATGCAGATATTCCTGCCGTAATGAGCGGACATCTTTCTTTTCCTCAGATTGAGTCTGACGGAACGCCTGCCAGTCTTTCAAAGAAATTTCTTACTGACATACTGCGCAACAGAATGGGCTTTAAGGGGCTGATTATTACTGACGACATGATGATGAACGGAGCAACACTTTTTGCAGGTTCATTCCATAGAGCAGTTACAATGGCTGTTGAAGCGGGAAACGATATTATAATTTCTTCTACAACGGCAAATCTTTACGACAATATGTGGACGCGCAATATAGAAAGAATGCGTACTGTTCCTGAATTCAAGGAAAGGGTAAAAGATGCAGCACGCCGTGTAATTGAAGCAAAACTGAAGTATTTTAAAAGCGACAATCACGCACCTCTGTATCCTGACGAAACAAAAATTTATGAAAGCATTCCGGATAAGGAAGGGGTAAAGTTTTTTACCGAACAGGCGTGCCGTTCAATAAGCGTTTATAAGAGGGGTGAGGCTTTTCCGTTTGTGCCGAAGGAAGGGGAACGCGTTCTTATTGCGGGGCCGTTTCTTTCGCTGTTCAACGAAGGCCGTTCGCGCTACCCCAGAGCAGATGTATTTCACTTCAGCTATGAACTCAAGCAGGACAAAAGCAACTTTGACTCGTGGAATGCGGAAAGTCTTGCGTATGTTGCACGCGGGTACGATACTGTAATTATTAATGTTTATGACAGGCATACTGCTTCCATTGCAAAAAGACTCAGAAATTCCGGAAAGAAGGTAATTGTGCTTTCAATAATGTCGCCGGTTTATGTTCTTGAAGATTTTGACTGGGCAGACACGGTTCTCTGCGGCTACAGCTATTCGTCCTATTCTTTTGCTGCTCTGTTCGGCGCTCTTTCGGGAGAATTTGTTCCGCGCGGGGAAATTCCTCTTGGTAAACATTTTTTCAACTAAATCAGGGAAAATTTTATGGGTGAAAAAGAGTTGCTATCAGAAATAAGTCAGCGGCTTGATGTTTTTTTGCGGGAAAAGCTTCCGCCTCTTGTTGGAAGCGAAGTATCAAATTCAAAGATACGCAGGCTCATTATGGCCGGTGCAGTTTTTGTAAACGGAATTCAGCGCCGTATTCCTTCTTTTGTTCTGGCAAAGGGTGCGCGTGTGCGTGTGCGTGTGGACGAACAGAAGCTTTTTTTTGAGCGTGAACCTGATGACATAAAATTTACACTTGACCAAAGCGGTGTACTGTACGAAGACGAAGATATAATTGTAGTCAACAAGCCGCCGTTTCTTCCTACAGAAGGGACGATTGTTAAGTCGCGGGCCAGTATGCATGATGCCGTAGTTGAATATCTTTGGAAACAAAACCCGGCACTGAGGAATGCACCCTATGCCGGAATAATGCACCGTCTTGACCGTGAAACCAGCGGTGCCCTTCTTTTTACAAAGCGCAGAACAGCAAATGCGGCGGTTCATGACATGTTTGAAAACCGTACGGCAAGAAAAATATACAGGGCAGTTTGTTTTGCTTCGGAAAAGTTCAGGCCTTCTGCAGGAGAATCTTTTTTTGTAGAAAACTATATCGGAAGAACAAGTGCAAAAAGTTCCAGGTGCGAGATGGGTGTTGTTCCGCAATCACGGGGCGGACTTTATTCCCGCACGGAATTTTATGTTGCCGCAGAAAAGGACGGGCTTTTTTATATTGACTGCGAACTCAAGACAGGGCGTACACATCAGATAAGGGTTCATCTTTCTTGCAAAGGGCTTCCTCTTGCAGGTGACAGTCTTTACGGCGAAACAAAGGCGCAGTCTTTTGCAAAGCGGGTTATGCTTCATTCTTGGAAGCTTGAGTTCCCGCATCCTGCAGACGGGCACAAAGTATTGGTTGAAGCTCCACTTCCTGAAGGATTCAGTCTTCCCAACTGCCGTTTTTGAGTTCGTCGCTTATACGCTTCCAGCTGTCGTATCTTTGGGCACTTATTGATCCTTCTTCGACAGCCTGCTTTATTGCGCAGCCTTTTTCGGTAAGATGGGAACAACTCATTCCAAATGCACATTTGCCCAGATGTTCCTTGAAGTCCCTGAAGTAAAGTGCAAGATTGTCTGCGCTTATGTCGTGAAGAATAAAACGTCTTACTCCGGGGGTGTCAATTATGTTTGCACAGGCTCCTTTTCTTCCGCCCATGAGAGCTTCGTCAAGCTGAATGTGCATAAGTGAACCTTTTGTTGTAGTGTGGGTTCCCCTTCCGTATTTCTGCGAGAGGCTGCCGGTTTTTAAAACGACATTGTTGTCCAAAACATTTATGAGCGAACTTTTGCCGACACCGCTCTGACCTACAAGTGCACTCAGGTGGTTTTCTATAAGATTTGCCAGTTCTTCCATTCCTTCACGTGTTCTGGCACTGGAACGGATAACCTTGTAGCCTATGTCTTCCCAAATGGAAAGTCTTGTCTGGAAGTCTTCGTCTTTTGCAGCCGGAAGGTCGTATTTGTTGCATACAATCACCGGTGTTATGTTCTGGTATTCTGCCTGTGCAAGGGCGCGGTCTATGAATCTTGGCCTGAACGGTGGTTCATCGGGAGTAGTGACTATGAGAAGATAGTCCAGATTTGCTGCAAGAAGCTGCGGCTGTCTTTTTTTTATGTTGAATCTTACAAATTCATTTTTGCGCGGAACCAGTCCCGTTATTTGTCCTTTGAATTCTTCAAGGGTTTCATCATCCAGTGTTACAATGTCTCCCGGTGCAATGGGGTTATAGTAGCCGTCGCTTTCTTTTAGAATTTTTCCTTTTATGGGGCAGTCACGTGTAATGCCGTCTTCGCATTCCACTTCAAAAACATTTTTGCTTCCGTTTAAAATAAGTCCTTGCATAAGTAGATTTAAATTCTGAATAAAAAAGCGTTGTATGTCAAGACCCGCAGGCCTTATGTGAGAGACGGAATAAAAAGTAAATCCCTATAATTTTTTGATTTTGACTTAAGCGGTGGTTTGAAAAAAAATATAAAAAAATGAAAAAAAAGAGAAAACCTTATTGACACGTTTGCTTCAAACTGATATATTCTAATCACGCTTTAACGCGCGGGGATGGTGGAATTGGTAGACACGTCAGCTTGAGGTGCTGATGCCGTAAGGTGTGCCTGTTCAAGTCAGGTTCTCCGCACTGTAAAAGGGACTGTTGCAAAACAGTCCCTTTTTTTTATCTCACGGGGTTTTTATGACAGCCGTTTTTGTAAACTGTGCAGCGGTAATTTTGGGTTCACTTCTGGGGCTTTTGTTTTCGGGAAGAATCGGTTCAAGAATGGAAGAAGTGATAAGAACGGGAGCCGGCATAGTTACTCTTGTTCTTGGCCTTCAGATGGCATTTGAGTTTCAGAATGTAGTTTATTTTACACTTGCAGTTATTGCCGGCGGAATAACAGGAACGGCGCTGGATATTGATGCAAAAATTCTTTGTCTTGGAAAACTTCTTGAGCGGCTTGTGTACAGGAATAAGGTTTCGGCTGCAACTGCTGCAGGTGAAGAAGTACAGCCTTTACGGAATTTTGCCCATGCTTTTTTAAATTCCAGCGTACTGTTTTGTGTAGGTGCCATGGCTATTCTGGGGTCACTCAAGGCCGGTATAGAGCATGACTATTCTGTTATTTTTACAAAAAGTATTCTTGACGGATTTATGGCCATTTCTTTTGCGGCTGCTATGGGTGCAGGTACAATATTCAGCGCGCTTTCGATTCTGGTCTACCAGGGAGCGCTTACCCTTCTGAGTACACTAGCTGCCCCTTACTGTACATAGCAGATGATTGCCGAAATAACCGGTTCCGGCGGTGCCCTCATCTGCATGATAGGAATTAATCTTTTGGGAATACGCAATATAAAGACCGCCAATTATCTTTCTGCAGTTTTGTTTTCTGTAATATTTGTGCTGCTTGACCCGTATATTTCACAAATTCCGTCTTTATTCCGCTAGGAAAATTTTACATGGAATACAATTCGCTGGATTCTTATCTGAAGCGCACTTTTGGCGGTAAAGTTTACAAACTGGCACTTTCTATGGGAGCAACATGCCCTAACCGTGACGGTACAAAAGGCTGGGGAGGCTGTTCGTTCTGTTCTGCCGGAGGGTCAGGTGATTTTGCCGAAAACACACTTTCTGTTGGAGAGCAGATTGAACTTGCAAAAAAGCGTGTCGATTCAAAGTTTCCTAAAAAAAATGATGTTCCGCGGATGTATATTGCATATTTTCAGTCCTTTACGTCGACTTATATAAGCGGTTCTTTGACTTTGCACTCACTTAAGGAAAGACTTATGGCGGCGGCTCTTAATAAATGCGTTGTGGCGGTTTCTGTGGGTACGCGCCCTGACTGTCTGGAGCCTGAAGTTATGCAGATTTTAACTGAAGTAAACCAAATAAAGCCTGTCTGGGTTGAACTGGGGCTTCAGACTGTGAATGAAAAAACTGCCGCCGCGTTTGGAAGGGGATATGAGCTTGGGACTTTTACAGACGCTTACTGCCGTCTCAAGAAAGCGGGGCTTTATGTCGTTGTTCATGTGATTCTGGGTCTTCCTGGTGAAAGTGAAGGCGATATGCTTGAAACGGTGCGCTTTTTGTCTGGCCTGACGCCGGTTCTTGACGGAATAAAATTCCAGCTTCTGCATGTTCTTCGAGGGACAAGGCTTGCGTGTGACTACGAAAAAGGGCTGTTTGAAACAATGGATTTTGAAGAATACTGCTCGGTTTTGGGAAAATGCCTGAAATTGATTCCGAAAGAGACTGTGGTTCACAGGATAACAGGTGACGGACCCAAACGCATTCTTATTGCACCGCTTTGGAGTGCAGACAAAAAAAAGGTTCTGAATTCACTGAAAAAATATCTTTTATCTATATAATGACCGAATTTTTTTACATTTTTTTTGCATGTTCTTGAATATTTTGCCGGAATTCATTAGATTTATAGTATAATTTTCATTTATAGGAGTAACCCACAATGGTTAAAGTTGCTATTAACGGTTTCGGTCGTATCGGCCGCCTCGCTTTCCGTCAGATGTTTGAAGCTGACGGCTATGAAGTAGTCGCTATCAATGATCTTACAAGCCCAAAGATGCTTGCTCACCTTCTTAAATATGATACAGCTCAGGGTGGATTCATGGGCCGCATCGGTGAAGGAAAACACACAGTTTCTGCTACTGAAGATTCAATCATCGTAGACGGAAAAGAAATCAAGATTTCTGCAGAGAAAGATGCTGCAAACTGCCCATGGGCAAAATATGATGTAGACGTTGTTCTTGAGTGCACAGGTTTCTACACATCAAAGGAAAAGGCTTCTGCTCACCTTACAGCCGGTGCAAAGAAAGTTGTAATTTCTGCTCCTGCAGGAAACGACCTTCCTACAATCGTTTTCAACGTAAACCACAAGTCTCTTACAAAGGATGACAAGATTATTTCTGCTGCTTCTTGCACAACAAACTGTCTTGCTCCTATGGCAAAGGCTCTTAACGACTACGCTCCTATCCAGAGCGGTATTATGAGCACAATTCACGCTTACACTGGTGACCAGATGATTCTTGACGGTCCTCAGAGAAAGGGTGACCTCCGCCGCTCACGCGCCGGTGCACAGAACATTGTTCCTAACTCAACAGGTGCTGCAAAGGCTATCGGTCTTGTAATTCCTGAACTCAACGGAAAGCTCATTGGTTCTGCACAGCGTGTTCCTACACCTACAGGATCTACAACTCTTCTCTTTGCTGTTGTTAAGGGAAAGGACATCACTAAGGAAGGAATCAACGCAGCAATGAAGGCTGCCGCAACTGAGTCTTTCGGATACAACGAGGACGAGATTGTTTCTTCTGATGTTATCGGTATGAGATTCGGTTCACTCTTTGATGCTACACAGACTATGGTATCTAAGATTGATGACGATACATACCAGGTTGAAGTTGTTTCTTGGTACGATAACGAGAACAGCTACACATCACAGATGGTAAGAACTATTAAGTACTTCTCAGAGAATTGCTAATTAGATTCTGATTTCTGAAGATAAGCCCTGTCTTTTTTAGCAGGGCTTATTTGTTTTTAAAAGGAAGTACTTAATAGTTCTTTCTGATTTTACTGGTCGGTTGTTCCTTCGGAAAACCTCCGGCACAACGCTACGCACCTGCTTGCGTTGTGGGTAAGGACTATTAAGTACTTCTCAGAGAATTGCTAATTAGATTCTGATTTCTGAAGACAAGCCCTGTCTTTTTTAGGCAGGGCTTGTTTGTTTTAAATGCAAATTGTTAGCAGTACAGTTGTGAAACAACTGTGGTTTTCATGAATGGCGAAATATTCGCCGTTCATGAAATACGTTCCTTTGGAAAACCTCCGGCACAACGCTGCGCACCTGCTTGCGTTGTGGGTAAGGACTATTAAGTACTTCTCAGAGAATTGCTAATTAGCTTCTGATGTAGACTGCGGGGCTATCCCTCAAAACGAAACTTGAAAAGTGCGGTAAGCAGCGTTTGGGTTATATAGTCCTCTGTATCTTGGTCTATCTGTCCGTTTACAAGGTCGGCATATCGTATGTGGTTGCGGTAGTGCTGCAATACGGTGTTGACCGCTTCCGGCTTGTACGATTGTTTCATAGGGGAGAAGTCTGCTATTCCTCATACGCCATTCCCTCCATTTCCGCTTGTAGCTGCCGCAGGGCTTTTCGGATATGATAGCCCGCTGTGCTGCGGCTGCGCCCGTACCGTTTTTTCGATAAGCTGGATCAACAGCCAAACAACATATCATATTACGCTTCCTTGAATATATAAGCACACCAACAATATCTTGTTCGTCCTTCACGCACAAAGCACGTTTGTCATTCATGAATTTCAGTACTATTATTTTATGTTCATCTATACTCTGCTCTGTCTCTAATCCTGGAAAATTCCAACTTACTTTTCTCACTAATCGCATTCATGAATCAATATCTGATGTTCTGCCAAATTATACATTCATATTTTCTATCATTGACTATCTCCTCAAATCTGCTTTGAAATAAAATGTACAATTTCTTTCCCTGGCTCAAGGATATATGGTATCAACTCCAAAGGATATACCTTAGTACCATTCTTTAAATCTTCTAATGAAACCCAACAGAAATCCAAATCAATTCTTTCATTATCTAGCTCATCATATCCATGAAACACACCATCTAATGGAATATTATCATCCAACAAATGTACATTATAATATAAGCATATCTGATGACAAGGTCTTTTACCCCATAGAAAATAAATTTCTCCGATTGCTAACATATTATCCACCTCTATCTTAGCATGAAGCTCTTCTTCAAATTCCCGTTTAAGAGTTTCCATACTTGTCTCCATAGTCGCAACATGCCCACCAATAATAGCATAATCATCATTCTTCGGATGCTGTAACAAGATTTTACCATTATGTTTCAATATACCGCCAACTCTGTATGAAAATACAAAATCATCATTTTTAAATAAAATATCCACTTAACCACATCCAACACTTTCATAAAACTTGTATTAAAAATATATTTATAAGATCATAAATCTCCTGGTGCAAATGTATCTTTCTCACATATAAGGTAAATGTCTTTATGAACGGATACTATAAAAGTATAGTCGAAAAATACCCGAAAATAAAGAGGGTATAAAAAATGAAGTACAGCAAAGAATTCAAGGAACAGGCAATTAAACTGTCTGATGAAATTGGAGTAAAACAAGCCTGTGCACAGCTTGGACTTGTTTACGGAACTTTGGCCGACTGGCGGAAAATCTATAACCGCGAACGGATTTTGAAATAAAGAACATCAGAAGAAGAACCGCTTACAGAACGCGAGAAAAGACTGTTTAAAGAAAATGCGGAACTACGTGAGGCAAATAACATCCTCAAGGATGCGTTCCGTTTTTTCGTAAACGACCGGAAGCAGTAACGGTAAGAAGCATTCACTGGTTCATCTTTGATAACAGAAAAAAATATCATGTGAACCGAATGTGCAAGTCTCTTTCGGTCAATGAAAAAGGCTATTACAAATGGCTGCGTAACGGAGAGCGGCCTAAAAAGTGGCAGGATTTACTCGTAGAGATACATCGTATTCTGGATGAGGAGCCTGACAATGACAACTACGGGGCAGACAGAATGCTGATTGCATTGACTCAGAAGGGAATACAGACTTCCTTGAGTTCTGTAAGACGTGCAATGCGAAAAGGCAATCTTCTGAAACCGGGCAGAAGAAGTCCTGACGGGCTTACCAAGGCTGATAAAAAAGCCCAGAGACCTCAGAATCTTCTGCGGCGCGACTTTACAGCAAAAGCTCGTGAAACATAACAGTCTTTATCTGCTCCTCTGAAAACCCCACAAGATTGTTCATAAAAAGCGTTATTGTGAAGTCGCTTGTGATTGCCCAGCGGTTCTTCGCCGCCACCTTTTCGCACTCGCCAAGCACCAGCCTCTCCCTGCCGTCCTTTTTGGTGCTATCCGATTCAAGGTATGTAATTTTCACCTGGCTGTCCTTTATATAGGCAAGCGCAGGCTCCTGTGCTATCAGCTTTTCCGCTATAGCCCTGTAGTTCTCGTTGATTTGTCTGTGTTCCATACAGATATACTCCTTACCCTATCAAATATGCTTCCTGTCGCAATCTCGAAAACTGATTTGACTTTCGGGGCGATATGGATTATATTTAAGGAAACAACGCGAGTTGTATCGGCTACACGTTCATCGTGTACAGTGCCGTCGTCGCTGGCTGTCTCCCTGAGAACGCCAGCTTTTTTTATTTTTGATAAAATCTGTGGCTCTCTTTCCTCGTGTGTGCTTATCGAAATATTAAAACCGTCTCTTTTAATGACAACAGATATTATATTTTTCTGCTTATCATTCTGAATGAATGATTTTACATACAATGTTGTCCCGCCTTTTTCTTCTGCAATAAAACAAGGATTTGCCAGCGTGTCGTGAATCGCACCTATAAGGTTTTGTCGGTTCTTGCTCTTGAGTTTTTCAAACTGATTCTCGCCGAGTTTTACTTTTCCCATTGGAGTTTCAATCGGACTTCCTAAATATTTCTTATAGTTTTCTTCATTGAATTCCACTACAGGAAATTCAACGGCATTTGTTTTAAGCAGATTGTGAAGATGTGTTTTTTCTTTTTCATCCAGTCTGTCATCTTCTTTCTTTACGTGGTCTTTGCTCGCGTTGTCATTGCCTTTTGGCGCGCCGTCCTTTGTCCGTGCAAGGTCAAACACGCCAGGCTCTCTCTTCGCTCCGTCCATTACAACCGCGTACTCTCCGCCGCGTCCTGCCGGAAGAAGAGCAAGGTGGTTCACGTCCGTTATCTCTTTCATAACGATGTCGTATTCCTGTCCGTCCGGGGCTTTCCCTTTCTGCCACTCAAAAGACGCCACATATCCTGGACTAAGCTGTATCTTACCACGCTCGTATGCGTCCAGAGCCTCGTCATCATAAATCATCACCGTTGAGCGGATTCCCACCTCGTCCGTGTCCTTTATCCAGTCCACGAACGGATTCTCGCCTGTGTAGCCCACAGCCAGTCTGCGAAAATTCTGACCGTCAACAGGCATTTTCGGGTGGTGATGCGTAAGGGGAAGCATTTTGAACTTGTCGCACGCCGCCGCCAGCACAAAAGCCGGACGGTAGATTTTGTAGATCTGCTTTTTCTCCGCCCAGTCCGGCGCGCCCTGCCCCGGAAGCGGCTTTTGAAATGAGAAAACCTAAGTCAGGAGTGATAATTCACAGTGATGCCGGAAGCCAGTACACAAGCGAGGCTTTCAGGCTCGCAGTTGGAAAACATCATGCAGTCCAGAGCATGAGCGATGTCGGAAAGTGCTACGACAACGCGAGAATGGAATCATTCTTTGCAACTTTGAAAAAAGAAAAGCTGTACAGAATGAATACTACAAAAATGACGGTAGAACAGGTAAAGGCTGTGGTCTTCCGTTATGTCATGATTTATTACAACAGAAAAAGAATTTCCACTGTAAATCCAGGCGGTCTGCCTCCTGCAATCTACAGAGAAAAATCAGCAGTTATTTCTGTAGCTGCTTAGAAATTTAGGGTATTTTCTGACTGTACTAAAGTTGACTTTTTCATTATTATACTGGTTTTATAAGAAAAACTCTATTAATCGTGCTATAATAATCTTATAATCAAAAACTATGAAAAATCTTTTTTCCATAATTCTGCCGGATTTTTTCAAGCCTCTCGTCAGTAAATATAAAGACCAGTATGCTGACTGTCTTCTGGCGATTTATAATTCATACAAATCTGAAATTTCTTATGGAGTTGACAGAGAATCGGTAGTTTCCACTTTAACAGAATATTTCAACGGCAGAACTGATGACATAAGTTTTGATGACGATAACAGTTTTGAAAAGGATTCCAGAAGCAAAGCTCAAAAAACAATCAATTATTTAAAAGATTGCGGCTGGCTTGATTTTGAAGATGAAAAGAATTATCAGCAGAATGTGGTTCTTACAGAACAGGCAGTCCCTTTTATTCGGACGATGAATGATGTCATCAAAAATGAGGAGACGGAATATCAGGGACTTATTTCTCAGATTCATGCGGTTTTGCAAAATGAGGATTTGTATTCAAAGCCGTACCAGTTTATTCTAAAAAATGTTGTGAGCAATACGGAGCAGCTTGTTTCAAGCCTGAAAAAACTTAATATTTCAATCAAAAAGCATATCGACCGGCAGACAAAAAATAGGGATTTGGCTTCGGTACTTGATATGTTTGCGGCTTATAATGATGAGATTGTTTCAAAATCTTTGTACCGTTTAAAGACCAGCGAGAATGTCGGAAAATTCAGGCAGTCAATAAAAATCAATTTAGACAAAATGCTTTCCGAGCCAAAAATTTTAAAAGATTTGGTTTCCGGCTACATGGAAATTGAACAGGAGACCGATGCGGATTTAGCTCAAGATAAAATCATAGAAATGATTGTTGATGTAAAAACCGCATTTGAAAATCTTGATAAAATCATTGAGGATATTGACCGTAAAAACAATCACTATATGAAAAATGCGGCTTCAAGGGCGAAATTTGAGCTGGCATCCGGAACAAATCAGGAAGGGAAAATCAATGCGATTTTAAGATACTTGGCAGAAGTTTCCGAAGAGGATGAAAACGTTCCTGATGACTTGTTCAATGTT
>ERZ1031540.23-NODE-23-length-26286-cov-5.177538_pt1 | contig 26286 bp, 19 predicted proteins | sample MGYA00519031_ERZ1031540 | MGnify/ENA primary metagenome ERZ1031540 (study PRJEB33719, sample SAMN04261166) | wastewater metagenome | biome: rural village; feature: human; material: feces | host: Homo sapiens | place: El Salvador | collected 2013-01-07 ... | reverse complement strand
AGATCTACACTCTTTCCCTACACGACGCTCTTCCGATCTCGTACTCTGATAACAATATTGGTAGTGAACAAGGTAACTTATACCTCTTAGGTGATGTAGCGAAATTTCATAATATTGGTGTAGATAGATATGGAAATGATGCAGTTGTTCTTGCTGATGGATTTAATACATCACCTGCAGAGGGTGGGGATTTTCCTGAAATAAATTACAATAATCCTCCTACATTTCCTATTCGCATGGGATCTAACACAAAAGTTGACAGCCTTCTTGCCGCTGGACAAATTGATGCTCAAAAGTTACGTCTAGCAACATTAGAAGCCGGTTCAGAAAAAATTGATGATGAAAACAAATGGCTAAAAGTTGATAAAAATGGCGTCAAAATACAAGCCTTAAGTGGAGACTTAGACGCAGGTGGTGGCGGCACATATGCTTCCTATGATAGCACTAATATCTTTTTGAGAACTAGTGACGAAAGTGAAGGCTTCTATTCTGATTTATCTTCAGATCATGATGTTCAATTAAATTTAAGAATGGAAAAAAATTCTAATCCTTCTGGATTACAACATAACATTGCAGAGTTGTATGCTGATTACACTGATATTAGAGGTAAAGATATGGCTCGAATTTCCGGTCAAGGCACAATTATTCAAGCAACTTCTAAACTACCTTCAACTTGGGGTGATGAAAGTGATGATATTACTGATTTAAGAGATACTGTAGATTCAAACACCTTGCTTCTCCGCAACGACGGCATGCAAATGAAAATGTCTTCAACAGTTGGCTCAGGTAAAGACAGCCCTATAAATATCTCAGAAACAGTATTTTCTCCGCGAAACAATAGCGATTCTGCTCATACAAGAACATCTTTTCGAAATATGCACGTAGATTTGAAAGATTCAAATTTCAAAATTGTTAGCAACTGGGAAAATATATTTAGTGTACGAGGAAATGATAATGAGGAAGACCAATTTAGTTCTAACAACAACGATGTATTTACAAGAAATATACCTGATTTTCCGCCTACAAACGAGAAAATTGTTAATAATTACGATGTAGCTCTACATGGCAATATTGTTGTTGCGCCTAAAACACCTATCAATTCTTCAAGCTATAATCAATCTAATTATTATGCAAATGTATCTATTGGTACACTTAATAAAATGGCTGGTGTAAACATCTTAGATAAGAGATATGATTATTATGGTGGGAAACTTAGCGAAACAGCGTCTTGGGGACACAATGCTAATCAGCACAATGTAGTTATAATTGATCAAGGATTTGATGTGAACGCTGATTATAATAATAACAACAAAAAAGATATTGTTGACCCTGGAACAGTTTATATCCGCAAAGGTTATGTAGAAGTTCATGGTGAAGACACTGCTAATACATCTGGTCACAGCTATAATGATGCCTATCATGGCAATGGTGTGCTTGTCGCCTCCCGTTTGGTTGCCAACAACCCGTCGCCAGATAAAACAACAAAGACTACAGTTCCTTACGGTCATGAAGTTCCGCAAATGTTTGATAAAAAGGTCATGGAACATTATGGTGAAAAAGTAGAAAATCGTTACGATACATACATGGTTAACCCAGCCTACACTTCGGTTATGCATGATATCAAGCTGACTACCCGCGGCGGCGCTCGTTTGAGCGATATTTTGCCAGACTTTATCAATAAAGGTATCTATGTGGTTAACAATACATATTTAGAAAACACAAAGGAAGATTTACTTTTCTATAAAAAAAGTTGGTCTGATTTAAAAGGTTATGAATACAAATCCACCACAGACAACATTACACTTGGTTCTAAAAATGCTTGGGCATCGCCATACTTAGGGGCTGTTCCTGCTCCGCAATGTCCTCCTGGGTATGGACGTGTAATTACCTTAACCCCAAGTATATTTGAAATGGGGCAAGTTGGTAACCTCTATAAAGGCGAAAGAGTTCTTTCCTCAGATGATAAAGAACCAAATGAAAATGGTTATTATGTATTAAATTCAAAAGCCAATAAAGGTCAAATAGAAGCAGCATTAACTCCTGCTCAATATGAGAGGACTGCAGTTTCGCCTAGCACATCATCTGGCGCTCAAGTTTCGTTAGAAAATGACGCTAACCCTACTCTTGGCGGAAGCTATACTGTTAAAAGCATGGACAATATTTCAACCAGTAAATATGTCTTATCTCATGTTGTCAAAGAAGACAATGACCATAATGAAATACAGCCATTGGCACCTGTAACCTTCCAACAAAGCACCCACTTAAAGTCTTTAACCATTCCATTAGCAACAGGTGATTATACTCAAGGTTGGGCCACTATTATGGGCTTTATTTATCCTGAAAGCTTATATAAAGACTTTATAACCAAAACAATAGAAAAGCGACCAGTTAGAAAAGACGCAGCTAATGATAAAGGATACGAAAACACAAAAAATTATTGGAATATTTTTCCTGTAAAAAGAGGATCTCTACAGGGATACGCTACTGTTTATTGCTATTTTGACCGTACTAATATTTTAGATAAAGTAGTTAAAGACTCTGGATTTAATGGTAAGCAAAAGGGATATATTGATGAATACACCTATATGCAAAGCATGGGCGGAAACGATAGCGAAGATATTCCAACAAGCTACGAAAAAAAATCTGGCTCAACAGATTACCAAAAACGTCTTAACGACCCGAACATGAAATATGATGAAGTTTGGTAAGCGGAAAGAAGCGGAAAGGAGCAGATGGCAACCGAAAAACACAGGCTTAAAAACCTGTGTTTTTCTTTTTAAACCTGCAACTAAAAGCTCCGCCCCTAAATAACTAAAACCATTCTTTCAACCCCATAACAAAAAACACCTTGCTCTCATAAAAAGAACAAGGTGCTTTTCAACATCAAGTAATAAAGACTTAAATTAAGTCTTTAACTTTGTTTACCACATTTTCAACCGTAATGTCAAAGTGTTTATAAACTTCTTCACCTTTTCCCGAAGCTCCAAAGCTATTCAAGCCAATCACATTTTCGCTGGCGCCGGTATAACGCTCCCAACCATAAACGGCGGCCGCCTCAACGGCAACTCTAGGAGCTTTACCCAATACCGAACGTTTATAGTCTTCCGGCTGCTGGTCAAACAATTCACAGCAAGGCATAGAAACCACGTTTACTTCTATTCCGCTTTCTCGCAGCTGCTTTTGCGCTTCCACCGCCAAAGAAACCTCGGTGCCGGTGGCAATAATCGTCGCTTGCGGTTCACGCTGCGCCTTAGAAATAACATAGCCGCCGCGTTTGCTCAAATTTTCGGCAGAATCCGCGCGCAAAGTAGGCACGCTCTGGCGTGAAAGCGCCAAAATACTCGGCGTTTTTTCACTTTCCAAGGCAATTTCCCATGCTTCGGCTGTTTCCACCACATCGCACGGGCGGAAAGTGTAAATATTCGGCATCGCGCGATACGAAGCCAGATGTTCAATCGGTTGGTGTGTCGGGCCATCTTCGCCCACGCCAATAGAATCATGCGTCAAAACATAGACCACGCGCAGCCCCATCAGCGCCGCCAAACGCATAGACGGACGCAAATAGTCCGAAAATACAAAGAATGTTCCGCCATATGGAATAACACCGCCATGCAGAGCCATGCCGTTCATAATCGCCCCCATGGCGTGCTCACGAATACCATACATAACATTGTTGCCGTCATAGTCGGCGGCGGTGATTGTCTTCATACCATTAACAAAGGTCAAATTAGACGCCGCCAAATCGGCAGAACCGCCGATAACTTGCGGAATACGTCCCATAATGTTTTCCAAGCAAAGCTGCGAAGCCTTACGAGTGGCAACTGCCGTTTGTTCTTTAATGGTTTTCTTTTTCAACTCATTTAAATCTTTATTCCAATTTTCCGGCAGTCTGTCATTGACATAGTCCGCAAATTTTTGATTGTTTTCAGCTTTTTTCTGCCATTCGGCATATTGAGCCGCCGAACGCTGACCAGCAGCGCGCCAAGCCGCCATAATTTCGGTCGGAACTTCAAACGGAGCCGCCGTCCAGCCCAAATTTTGCCGCATAGCTTCCAATTCCTCAGCACCCAACGGCGAACCGTGAACTTTTGAAGTTCCTTGCTTATGCGGAGCGCCAAAACCAATGGTTGTTTTGCAGGCAATCAAAGTCGGCTTGTCAGATTTTTGCGCCTGTTCAATAGCGGCGGCAATTTCCTCATAGTTGCGGCCGTCCACGCTAATGGTGTTCCAGCCCACAGCTTTGAAACGCGCGATTTGGTCTGTGCCGTTGGCCATATCTACCGTGCCATCAATCGTGATGTTATTGTTATCCCAAAATACAATCAGCTTGTTCAATTTCCATAAGCCGGCGAGTGAAATAGCCTCTTCGGAAATACCTTCCATCAAGCAGCCGTCACCGCACATAACATAGGTGTAGTGATTGCACAAATCATCGCCAAATTCGGCGTTGATACGGCGCTCGGCCAAAGCCATGCCGACAGCAGAAGAAATACCTTGCCCCAAAGGTCCGGTTGTCATATCAATACCGGCCAAATGTCCGTATTCCGGATGTCCGGCGGTTTTAGAACCCAATTGACGGAAGTTTTTGATATCGTCTAAAGTAATGTCGCTATAGCCCAACAAATAAAACAATGAATACAAAAGCATAGAGCCATGCCCCGCCGACAAAACAAAACGGTCGCGGTCAAACCAACGCGGAGCAGCCGGATTAATTTTTATATATCTGCCAAATAAAACGGCGGCAACATCGGCCATGCCAAGCGGCATTCCGGGGTGTCCGGATTTTGCTTTTTCTATGGCTTCAGCGCTCAAAAAGCGAATAGCGTTTGCCATTTGCTGTAATTTATGCTGTTCTGTATTCATTTTTTTCTCCTATAGTTTTTCAAATAAAGCAACCAATTCACTGTGAGTTGAATACACAAATTGGTCAACGAGTGTTACCTCTATAATACGATATCCGCCGGAAATCAATGTGTTTGCATCGTTTACAAACGTGTGCGGATTACATGACACGGCAATGACTTTTTGCGGCTTATTTTCATCAGGCATCGCGGCTATCTGTGCAGTTTGGGCGGCAGCTCCGGCGCGCGGAGGGTCAAACACCACAATATCAAAACCTTTTAACTCATTACTATCCAGCGGATATTTAAACAAATTTTTACGGCAAATTTTAATATTTGGAATAGTGTTGTGATTAACCGATTTTTGAAAACCAGCCAAAAGTTCTTCTGAAGAATCAATCGCCGTAATCTTATTTTTAGGATTCGCCGCCAACGGATAAGAAAATGTTCCCACTCCGCAAAACAAATCGGCTATATTGCCCTGCGTATCGCCAATATATTTCAGCACCAAGTTTATCAATGCCTGCTCACCGGCGTTTGAAGCTTGCAAAAACGTCCCTGCCGGTATAAACACTTGATAGCCGCCAATATTCAAATACGGACGGCTTTTTTCAATCACCGTTTCTGGCTTGCCTGCGCCGATTTGCACCGAAATTCTGGCTATATCCGCCGTGCCATTGGCAAAATCGCACAAAGCCATGCGATGTTCCAAACTCAAGGATTCATTTATCTCCAGCAGCATATCAACGCCATTCACCGCCTCGGTCAGCCAAATATCACCGCTGCCAATGTTATAAGTGCGAAACTTTTTATTTTTGAGTTTTTCCGAAACTTTGATATTGCAAAATTCAGTCAAAAACGAACGCAGCTGCGGAATAAAGCTGTTTATTTTTGCGGTCAGCAACGGACATTCCTCCACATTTATCAGCTCATGGCTTTTGCTTTCATTAAAACCCAGCACCAAATTGCCGCGGTTGTGCTTAAAAGCCAATTCAGCGCGGCGGCGCGTTCCATCAGCCACAAAAACCGCCTCGCCGGCCGCTATCTTGTCTTGATTTATCTGCTTCAAAACTCTTTCAAATTGTTCTATTTTCAGTTTTTTATAATCTGCAAAATCCAAATTGCGATAAGGGCAGCCGCCGCAAATTTGCTGGTATTGACAACTCATTTTTTTCCTCACAAAATTTTATTTTCATAATTATCCAACAAAGAAATTTCTTCTGTTTCTTCATTTTGAAAAACAGGGTGAATATTTCGGCTTTTGCTGGAAGTTTTCTTTTTCATAATCTGCTTTACTTTTTGTTCATCATAAATTTCTACCCGATTGCGACCATTGTTTTTAGCCAAATACATAGCATCATCAACCTGCCGCAGCAAAACATCTAGGCTGACTGTTTGCTCAGACGACACCACGCCGATACTAACCGTAAAATGAACTTTTTCACCGTTTTCACCTTCCACTTCCAAGTTGGCGATACTCTGGCGCAAACGCTCTGCCACCACCAGCGCCGAATGAGTGTTGGTATTGTCCAAATACACCATAAACTCCTCTCCGCCAAACCTGCAGACAATATCATCTTCGCGCAAATCATTCTGACAGCAAGCAACCAATTCTATCAAAACTTTATCACCTGTTTTGTGTCCGTAAGTGTCATTTACATTTTTAAACTTGTCGGCATCGAGCATCAACAAACTGAAATTCTGCGACCTTTTGATTGTTTCTTTTATGCGCTCCGGCACAATTTTTTCAAAATGACGGCGATTCCAAGCCAAAGTCAAAGGATCTCTTTCTGCTTGAAATTGTAAAGACGTTTCGCGCGCTTTGCGTAAAGTTATGTTTTGAAAAGCCATATAAAGCGCCATTTCGTTGTTATATTCTATGGCCTTTGCCGAAACCGAAAGCCAAAACGGCGAAGAATTAATCAAATTGCACACCATCAAATCAAAATCCTGCACTTCATGATTTTTTTCGAGCTGTTCAAAAAAATTATTGCGATTCTCTTCATCAACAAAAAAGTCTTTCAGCTTAAAATATCCGCACTCTTTTTTGGTGATTCCAAACAATTCTCCGGCTTTGTTATTTATCAATAAAAGTTTGTCGCCCGTGATTTTGGATATCACAATCGGGAACGGCGATGAGTCAATCATTGCCGCCATCTGTAAATTAAGCTTGTCTATTGCGTTCCAGCTTTTTTGCAATTCCTGCTGCTGCAATTCTATTTTGATAAAAATGACCGCCGCTGTAAAAACATAAATCCAAAACCAATTGAAAATATTGAGATTCAGCCAATTGTACTTAAAGAAATAAGCCGAAACCACCAATTTTCCAAAAAGCATAAATATCGAGCAAAACAGCAAAAAATTGCCCAGATTAAAGTTTTTGACCGCTCTATAAACCGCCGTTATCAAAAATAAAAACAGCCCCAGCAACATTAGAGCCGCATTAAACATATTGGCTTCGCTTTGATTATAGTTATAAAAAGAATAATAGAGTCCGCCAATCAAACACAAAGAAAGATAAAAAGTCAAAACTTCGCGGTTGGCCGGCTGATTATTTTGCAATTCCGACGCTGCGTTTATCCAAATCACCGATGTCAGCAAAGCCAAAATCATCTGCACAAACGCAACTAAATTAAAATTTAAGCCGATTTTATACAACACATGCTCATTAGAACTTAAATAGGTTATCAGCACAACACACAAACCGCCAAACTGAAACAAAAACAGCCCTTTGAATTCCTTTGCCGTTTTAACCATAAAAACCGACGCCAAACCAATAAACAGCGACAAAACACCAAACAAGATGTTGTAACCTGAATAAAATATGCTGGTACTTAACATTTATTACACCATTTTTAAATAAAATATGCTTTATACTATCCTCAAATCTGAGAAAAACAAACATTATTTAAAAAAAATGATGAAAAAAATTTTTTATTAGGCTACATTAAGGTTAAATAAGTCCACAAAGGAGAACAAAATGACATATACGGCTCCAGACCATTATAGCTACAAATTCAAGTTTGACATAGAAAAACTGCCGGCTTCGCAAAAAGACCGTATTCCCTGCCGTTTAGCCATTTGGGGAATATTATTTGGTCTGTTTTTTATTGCTTTGGGACTTTTTGACGCCATTGCTTATTTTTTTGAACCTGCTGACACCAACTATAATTTTAATCTGCCGGATCAATCAAACACCGCTAACATTGGAACTCTACGCTATGTTTTTGATTCTTTTGTGCTTATTTTCGGTATTTTAATTACTTGTCTATCCACCATGGCTATGCTGCGCTACAAAAAAATCTTTTTTGACGGCGACAAAATAAAAATCGTTCACAAACCATTGTTTGGCGACAAGCAGGTTGAAGTAGAAAACCTCTATAACTATCTCGGCGTATTATTTAAGGTTGAATATTATCAATTTGGTCTGATTAACCGCAACCGATATATCATTGAGTTATACCACGCAGATAAAAACAAAAGAATTCCGCTTTATATCAGCACCAGCGGCCGCAATATCCGTAAAATTTGGGAATATTACGCTGCCAAATTAAAAATGCCGGCTCTGTTTATGACTGACCACGGCTTAGTATCGCGCCACCACGCCGAACTCAATAAAACGCTGAAAGAAATGGCAAAAAAATGGCAGCTCAAGGCTCTTTATGAAACCGAAGATACAATTCCGGATTCGGTCAAATGCCGCGTCAAAAAGAACAAAGTTATAGTAAAAGAAAAATATTTGTTTTTTGACGCCTACAGCCTGCTCGCCTGTCTTGGTATTTTGGGACTTGGCTCAATTATGGGCTTAGGTGTATACTTTCATGAGCTTATTTTGTCATATATCGGTATATGGTGGTTCAGCGGCATATTATTTATATGCTTTGCCGTAATGATATTCACAATATTGAGCCTATTCAGCAAAGACGTGTTGATAGTTACACCAAGCGACATTATTTTAGGACATAACATAATGTTTTTACGCGTTGATGCCGAATTTTTGCCTAAAGACAAAATAGAAGCCGTAGATGTTGGCCACAACCCGATTACCGACAGATATTACCTATCAGTAGTATCGCATGACAGAAGCATGGTGTTTGGCAAAAATATGCCTGTTGAGGACTTGCGCTGGGTTAGAGGCTACATAATACGAGAAATTGTACGCCGAAACTAAGAAAATATTTGCTTTATGGCTCTTTATTTGCTATGGATAAAACAACTTTTAATTTTATAGGGATAAAATTATGAAAAATACTGAAAAAAAGACCAGAAAACCTGCCGCAAAAAAAACTGCTGCGGTAAAAAAAGAAAATAAAACCATCCAACCAGCTGAAATCAAAACCAAAGCTGACGTAAATCCGGATTATACTGACGCATTTATAAATGAAGTCAGCGAAGAAGTTAAAAATGATAACTTCAAAGAACTTTGGAATCGTTATGGTTTGTTGATTATCGCCATTGTTGCCGTTGCCGTGTGCGGTGCAGTTTCTTTTGAAAGAATAAAAAGCTGGCGTTTGCAACAGAATCAAATGACAACCGAAACTTATATGGACGCCGCTCACAAACAGGATAATCCCGAAGCAATGATTGCTGCTTTGCAAAAAATCAATCAATCTGACCACGGAATTTATGGCGACTTTGCCCGTTTGCAAATTGCCAATGTCTTGTTTGAGCAGCAAAAAGATGAAGAAGCAATGGCTATGCTTGAAGCATTGACCAAAGACCCTCAAGTTAACACCGAGGTTCGTCAAATTGCTTTAGTAAAATATGCAACTTATAAAGTTGATGTTATGTCTAAACAAGAATTAACTGATTTATTGCAGCCGGTTTTAGACGCTAATAACTCTTGGACCCCGCTCGCCAACGATTTGCTGGCAATGGCTGCCATCCGCGAAGGCGATTTGCAAACTGCCCGTGAAATTTATACCAAACTTTTAACCGTAAAAGATTTGCCGGATAGTTTCAAATCAAAAATTCAAGAAATGATGTCGTCCTTAAATACCGAAGAATAGAAATTTTATTTAGGTGATTATATGTTGAGTAAAAAAACAATAGCTTTGGCTGGCTGCACTGCTTTGGTGGCGCTTGTCGGCGCTTGTTCCAGTGATAAAGTTTTGCCCAAAGGCGAACGTATCGCCGTTTTGGATCCGGTGGCGGCCATCAAGCCTGATGTGGTTAACACAACCGGTAAAGTAACTATTCCGTCATCGTACGCGAATTCTGCATGGCAGCAAGAAAGCTACAATGCTCAGCATATTCAGCAAAATTTCAAAGTCGGCTCAAACTTTCAAAAACAATGGAGCAGCAGCTTTGGTAAAGGCGGTTCCAAACGTGAGTTTTTGATTTCTAAACCGTTGGCAAACGGAAACAAAGTATATACTCTTGACGCTGCTGGCTTGCTAAGCGCTTTCGACATGAAAGACGGCGAAGTTATTTGGGACGTTAAACTTGCATCAAAAAATGATAATGTTGACGATACAGCACTAAAAGGTGCTGGTATTGCCTTTAATAACGGCGTAATTTATGCCACAACCGGTTATGGCTCGGTTTATGCCGTAAACACGCAAAAAGGCGAAATACTCTGGAGCAAATCATTGCAAACTCCGCTGCGTATAGCCCCAATGGTTGCCAACGGCAATGTTTTTGTGCAGAGTGTTGACAACAAATTTTATGTTCTCAACGCTAAAAACGGCGAAGAACAGTGGAAATATGATATTTCATTAGAAAACACCACTCTTGTTGGCGGCGCCCCTGCCGCTTATGCGCCTGATTTAGACATGGTTATAACCGGCTTTTCAAACGGTGAAATTCAAGCATTTAACGCCACTTTAGGTTCTCCGCTGTGGTCTGATATTTTGATTTCTAACCGTCAAGCCTATTCTTCAACCTTTTTAGACACCATAAAATCGGCACCAATAATAGACGGCGACACCGTTTATGCTATTGGCAATTCCAATGTTTTAGCGGCAATAGATTTGCGTAGCGGTATGCGGAAATGGGAAAAAGAAATTGGCAGCGTCAATACTCCGCTTTTGGTTGGCAATACCATTTATATTGTGTCCAACACCAATGATTTAGTAGCTGTAAGTAAAGAAAATGGTGATATTCTGTGGGCAACGCCGATTAATCTTGGTAAAAAAGCTGCCGACGTGACTGCGTTTACGCCATTAATGTTAGACGGACGCTTAGTTGTCGCGCTTTCAAACGGCACAGTTCATTTGTATATGCCGCAAACCGGCAAACTTATAAACAGTGTGGATTTGGGCGAACGCTTAAATTCGGCTCCTATTGTTGCCAACGGCTATATCTTTTTTGTTACGGCTGATGCCGATTTAATCGCTTATAAATAAGGAGAATAAAGTGCTTTCTGTTGCCATAATCGGACGTCCTAACGTTGGTAAATCTACCCTGTTTAATCGTTTAGTCGGTAAAAAACTGGCTATTGTTCATGATATGCCTGGTGTCACACGTGACCGCAAAATGGCTCCGGCTAAATTTCGGGATTTGGAACTGCAGTTAATTGACACTGCCGGTTATGAATATTCCACAACCGACAATATGGAAAGTCGGATGTGGAAACAAACCCAAATGGCAATTGCCGAAGCTGACGTCTGCTTATTTTTATTTGACGCCCGCGCCGGCGTACAGCCATATGATGAACTATTTGCCGATTTAGTACGACAAACTCACAAACCGGTTATTTTACTGGCGAACAAATGTGAAGGCAAAAAACATGAAGATGGTATTTATGAGGCCTATAAATTAGGTTTGGGCGAGCCAATTCCTTTTTCGGCCGAACATGGTTTAGGCTTTGAAGATTTATACACCTGTTTGACAGAAACAGAAGAAGAAAAAAATAAAAAAGAAGCCGAAAAACAACAAGCCAAAACTCTGGGACAAATTCCCGAAGATTTTTCAGTTGAAGAAGCCAATAAACGTCCTATTCAGCTGGCTTTTGTCGGACGCCCTAACGTGGGTAAATCCACTTTAGTAAACGCTTTGCTAAACGACGAAAGAATGCTCACCGGTCCGGAAGCAGGTATGACCAGAGATGCCATTACCACAAGCTGGCAATGGAAAGGCCGTAAATTTAATTTGGTAGACACTGCCGGTTTGCGCCGCCAGTCAAAAGTTACAAATTCACTTGAAAAAATGTCTGTCGAAAGTACAAAATATGCCGCGGATATGGCTCAAGTAGTGGTTTTGGTTTTGGACGCTGATGCAGTTTTAGAAAAACAAGATTTAACCATTGCCCGCCGAGTTATCGACGAAGGGCGCGCTTTGGTTATTGCCGTTAACAAATGGGATATCGCTAATCGCAAAGAAGCTTTAGATAAACTGAACTATAAACTTATGACTTCACTGACACAAGTTGCCGGTGTACCAACAGTAACGATTTCAGCTCTAAAAAAAGAAGGTTTAGATAAATTAATGAGCGCTGTGCTAAAAGTTTATGACCGTTGGAACACACGTGTACCAACAGCACCGCTCAATAAATGGTTTGCCGATGTACAAGAGCAAAATCCTGCACCTTTAGGTAAAAACAAACGCCGTATTAAGCTAAAGTTTATCACACAGGCAAAATCGCGTCCGCCTTCATTTTTTATTTTTTCCAGCAATCCCGAAGGGCTTCCGGATTCGTACTTGCGTTATTTGACAAACAGTCTGCGCGATACTTTTAATTTAGGCGGCGTTCCAATTCGCATAACTGTCCGCAAATCTGATAATCCGTACGCTGAAGATAAATAATAAATAAAAAAAGAGAAAGTTTTGATAACTTTCTCTTTTTTTATATCAATGCCTCTGCAGCTTAAATTTATAGCATATATAAAACACAAAAACTTGTTATAATCTGCATAAGCCAAACATTATAGATGAATACCAATTAAACCCGCATTCATCTATCCGCCGTACCCACGATAACGGCGGATAATTCTCAATCCTTTGTTACAAGGGAATACTGATGAGTACTCTCAAACCTCCCAAATCGCTATCAGCAAGAGTGATAGTACCGCCATGAGAAACAACCACATCTTTGGCAATTGCCAAACCTAGACCGACACCTCCGGTTTCTTTGTTGCGAGAATCTTCAACACGATAAAACGCCTTGAACACATCATCGCGTTTTTCCGCCGGAATACCTGGACCATCATCATCAACCGACAATTCCAAATGTTTGTCGTCGCTTTCCAATTTAACCGCAATTGTTTTCCCATAATGAAAAGCATTTTCAATCACATTTGTAAATGCGCGGCGCAAAGCCTGTTCACGTCCTTGAATAGCACTAACATCATAGTTAGTAGAATAACGAATCATCGCATTTGAATTTTTACGATATTTATTGATAATACTTGAAACCATTTCATTTACATCAACAAAAGAAGATTTTTCACCGCCTTCTCCGCTAACATATGAGAGATAGCCATCCAACATTTTTTCCATTTCATTTATATCTTGTATAAATTCTTGATTTTCTTTAGAATCCGGTAACATTGCCATTTGCAGTTTCATCCGTGTAAGCGGAGTACGTAAATCGTGAGAAACACCTGCCAGCATCTGTGTTTTTTCTGAAATCTGACGCATAATGCGCTCTTTCATCTTAGTAAAAGCCAAACCGGCACGGCGAACTTCTATTGAACCATAAGGCTTAAACTTGGTATTGATACCTTTACCAAAATCTTCTGCAGCTGCGGCAAGCTGAGAAATTGAACGAGCTTGAACTCGCAAAAACAGCACTGCCACTACAAATAACAATAATGATGTGCCGATCATCCATAAAACAAAGCCAAAGATAGAACTGCTGAAAATATTTTTAACCGAAGTGTTGAACACATACAAGCCCTGGTCAGTATCAACCAAAATATTTAGACTGGAACGATGTTTGCCCAAAAAAATCTCGGTATTAGCTTGCGGAAATTGCTGATGCAAAGATTCGCTCAAAAAGCCAGTTACCAGTGGATTTTCTTTTTTATTTTTACGCCAAACTGTGTGCTTATTTTCATTGTCATAATAGCTGACGTCCAAGCCGTAAATAGAAGAAGCCATTTGCTGAACTCGTGAAAAATCAGTATCTGCACCATGCATTTGCATTACAAAAGCCATATTTGCCGTCAGATTATCTGAAAACTTTTTGCCAACCTTGGTCCAGTTGCCATCCAAAAAAGCATAAATAGACACAACCTGCACCACAATCAACGGTATAAAAATCAGCAGCATCGTGCGGAAAAACAAACTTCTTGGCAGCAATCTGCGACGCAGAGCCACTAATAAACTTTCTACTTTTCTTGGATATTTAATATGCATAACTATCTCCTATTCTGTTAATAACATATAACCTTTACCACGCACCGTTTGCAAATAGCGTGGATTTTTTGAATCTTCTTCTATTTTTTTACGCAGTCTTGTAATCTGCACATCAATAGAGCGAGAATTTTGTCCGGCGCCTAATAATTCTGCCAATTTCTCACGAGTAAAAATTTGCCCGCATTTAGCACCTAATGTATTTAAAATTGATTGTTCAACCGGAGTAATGTGAACAATCTCGCCGTTTGTCAGGCTAAGTTCTTTTTTCTCTAAATCATAAACAAAAGCCCCCATTTTCAAAACAGGCTTACTTTGTTCGCTTGACTGAGGAATACGGCGCAAAATATTATTAATCCGCAAAACCAGTTCTTTTGGTTCAAAAGGCTTGGGCAAATAGTCATCGGCTCCGGCTTCCAACCCCATAATTCTATCTGCAGTATCCCCCATTGCGGTTAACACAATCGCCGGAACATCATTATCACAACGCAGCTTTTGCAAAAATTCAATACCGCTTTCCCCTGGCATCATCACATCAACAATCAACAAATTAAATTGATATTGATGCAAAAACATCCGCGCATTTTCAGCATCTTTGGCGGCCGAAACGGCAAAACCGTTTTCTTGCAAATAGCGCTGCAGCAAACTCCGCAGCCGCGTATCGTCATCAATAACCAAAATGTGCGGATAGTCTTTTACCATCACTAACCTTTATTTTTTATGCCTTAACTTTTTTAGATACAGTCTTTTTTGCAGCAGTTTTCTTTGTATTTGTTTTAGCTGCAGAAGTTTTTTTCACGGCAGACTTTTTTGTTTTAGCAGGTTTAGCTGCAGCAGTTTTTACTATTGGTTCGTCAATAACAACACCTTTAACTTCTTTAATTTTTTTAGCCTCTTCGGCCTTAACATAATCAAGACTGCGCTGATAATATTGGTAGCCGGTAATAAAGGTCAAAATTGCTGCAACCCACAGCAAAAATTCACCGGTATAACTCCAGCCAATCCACAAATCTTTGAATAGCATCATCGCCAACGCTGTCATTTGGAAAGCTGTTTTCCACTTAGCTAACTTTGTCACCGGAAGTCCGACATTAACTTCACGTAAAAATTCACGCAAGCCCGAAACAAGAATTTCACGGCATAAGATAACAAACGCCGGAATGATGGTAATATCCAAAGTATACATATTCTTCTTTGCTAAAATCACCACCAAGGCAGTCGCCACCAGCAATTTATCGGCAATAGGGTCCAACAAACGTCCAAAAGCCGAGGTTTCATTCCAAGCTCTGGCCAAATAGCCGTCAAGATAATCCGTAATAGATGCAACGACAAATAAAATTCCCGCCAGCATAGCCCATGCATACGACGTAAAATAAATGGACATAAAAATAAGCGGTATAACCACGATTCTGGAAATCGTCAAAATATTAGGTAAATTATACAAGGTATCCCCCATAGAAATAACGTTAAATCTAAGTAAATATAGACTATTTTTTTTAATTATGAAAGTAGTTATATATCTTTTCCGCCGTTTTTTTGCTAATTCCCTCAACTTTCATTATATCTTGCAAGCTAGCCTCTTTAATTTGTTCTACCGAACCAAAAAAATTCAGCAAATCTCGCTTGCGCTTTGCTCCAACACCCTCAATTTCATCGATTCGCGACTTATAGATGGATTTAGCTCTTTTCTTTCTATGAGTACCAATGGCAAAACGGTGCGCCTCATCACGCAGATTTTGCAAATAAAAGGCAATCGGAGACTGATATGGCAAAGCAAAACTTTCGCGTCCCAAAATATGATAAAACTCTTTACCGGCATTGCGTTCCGGACCTTTAGAAATAGCAATAATCGTAATACCGCTCAAATCATAATCCGCCAGCGCCTCATGCACAGCGTGCAACTGTCCCAAACCACCATCCAACAAAATCACGTCTGGCCTGTTTTCTGGCGCCATATGGTCAAAACGGCGGATTAAAACTTCTTTCATCATAGCAAAATCATCATGCGTGTTTTCGGTATATTTTATATTAAAAGTACGGTATGACTTTTTATCAAAACCTTCTGGTGTAGCCACAACCATGGCACCAACAGCAAAACTGCCCTGATTATGTGAATTATCATAAATTTCTATACGCTGCGGCAAACGCGGCAAATCAAAATAGCGCTGCATTTCATAAAGATTGGATTCCACAGTAGCTGTTTCTGCCAGCTTGCGTTCTATCGCCGCTTTAGCGTTTTCTCTCGCCCGTTCTATCAACTTTGCTTTATTGCCCTTTTGATAATAACTTATTGCACAGCCAAGAGCATTTTCTAAAAATTCAGCATTTTCCAAAGGCTCGGAAATCAATATTTCTTTTGGAGCTGCGTGCTCGGCATAAAACGTGCTTAAAAAGCCCTCCAAAATCTCGGCTTCCGACATATCCGCCGCTTGTTTTGGAAAATATGGAATATTACCGCAATTTTGCCCCGAACGCACAAAAAACACCTGAATACAAACCATATTTTTATATTTAACCACGGCCACAGCATCAACCGATTGAAGATTGGCGTATTCTACATTTGAGCCGCCCTGAATACTGCTCAACGCCCTAATTCTATCACGTAAAACAATCGCCAATTCATAATTCATTTCATCGCTGGCTTTTTGCATTTGCGCCGAAAGTTCATCTTTCAAAGCTGTGTCTTTGCCTTCTAAAAACGCCACCACTTCATTAACCAACTGCCTATATTCTTCTTTGCTGATTTTACCCACACAAGGCGCGCTGCAACGTTTGATTTGATACAGCATACACGGACGCTCGCGGTTATGAAACACATTATCGCGGCACGAGCGTAAACGAAACGCTTTCTGCACCAAATCCATCACATTATTAACCGCCGATGCGCTGGCAAATGGGCCAAAATATTTACATTTGTCCCGACGAGCGCCGCGGCTTTTGCGCAAAGCCGGAAACTCATCTTGCAGATTTATCATCAGATGCGGAAAAGTTTTATCATCTTTAAGTAAGATATTATATTTAGGCTCCAGCTTTTTGATTAAATCATTTTCCATCAGCAGAGCTTTTGCCTCATTTTCCACAATAATAAATTCCATACGGTCTACCTCAGAAACCATACGCTTTATGTGGTCAGGCAACTTGTCAAAATGCGTGTAAGCGACGATTCTTTTTTTAATGCTTTTAGCTTTACCTACATACAAAACTTTACCGTTTTTATCCAGCATACGATAAACTCCGGGATTAACCGGAGCGATTTTGACATTGTTTTTTATAACTTCTATACCATGCTTAATATCAGGCATTTAAGCTCCTATCAAAACTTTTGCCGCTGCTCTCGCCTCGTCGGTAATATGTTCGCCCGACAGCATGCGCGCCACTTCTTCGGTCTTTTCAGCGGCTGATAATTCGCGCAAAGAAGTTGTCGTCACATTATCAACTGTTGTTTTTTCCACTTTATAATGATATTTGCTTTGCGCCGCAACTTGCGGAGAGTGGGTAACAACCAAAACCTGTACTTGTTCGCCGAGCTTAGCCAATTTTTCGCCAACCGCCTGAGCCGTCGCACCGCCGATACCGGTATCAACTTCGTCAAAAATCATCGTTTCTACTTGTGAAGTTTGCGCTAAATTAACTTTCAAAGCCAGCATAAAACGTGCCAACTCGCCGCCGGACGCAATTTTACTGATTGAACCATACGGCGTATTCGGGTTGGTAGAAACCATAAAGCACACATCATCACGGCCATTTTCGTTCCATTGATTTTCCGGCTTGGTGGAAATTTGTGTCATAAAGCGAGCCTTTTCCATTTTCAAGTCCGGTAATTCCGCTTGAATTTTTCCATCTAGACGCAATGCCGCCGCCAAACGGGCTTGACTGACTTCAGTGGCTTTTTTAACATAGTCCTTATAGGCAGCTTCTTCAAGTTTACGCAAATTTTCAATATCATCTTCGCCAAGTTCTAAATTGCGCAAGTTTCCTTCCATTTGCTGCCAAACCAGGGGCAATTCTTCAATTGTTGTATTATGCTTACGGGCTAAAGCCTTGAGAGCAAACAAACGTTCCTCCACCGCGTCCAGCTCATTTTGATTCAAACTTACTTCATTTGACGCCGCTTCAATTTCTTCACCCGCCTCATCAGCATTCACCAAAGCCGTATCAAGCAAACTATAAATATTGTCAAACTTGCCATTCAGCAAAACATTTACGCGGGATATCGCCGCCTGAGCCTGACGCAAGGCACTTTGCACGCCTCCTTGGTTCAACGCCTTGTATGCAGCATCTAAATTTTCCAAGATTTTTTCGGCATTCATCATTTGCCGACGTTTTTCTTCAAGTTCTTCTTGTTCGTTTTCGCGCGGCTGCATTTTTTGAAACTCATCTACCCAATGCCGTAAATTGTCTTCATCAGCCTTTGACTGAGCAATTTTAGCTTCGGCATTCACTCGGTTATCTTTGGCTTTTTTATATGCTGCAAACGCTGTTTTCAACACCGTTATTTTTTCGGGATATGCGCCATAGCCATCTAGCACGCTTAAATGCGTCGCCGGATTAAGCAAGCCCTGATTATCAAACTGTCCGTGAATTTCCACCAAATAACTGCCGATTTCTTTTAAGAGCTTTTGCGTAATCGGTTGGTCGTTAAAAAATATTTTACCCTTACCATCTTGATTCAACGTGCGTTTAATAATGATTTCATGTTCAAAATCCAAATCATATTCTGCGCACAGCGCCGCCAATTCACCTTTTTTATCGGCAATTTCAAAACTCCCGCAGACAGAAAGTTTGTCACAGCCGCTGCGAATCATACCAACTTCGGCGCGTTTGCCCAACAGCAACCCAACCGAATCTAACAAAATAGACTTACCGGCACCGGTTTCTCCACTCAAAACGCTAAAACCGTTTTGGAAGTCCAAATCCAATTTATCAATCAAAACCACATTTCTAATTGATAAAGATTTCAGCATTATTTTTTACCTTTCGGATTAGCGCTAATAATGTCGCCGACTTGGTCTTTGTGCGAAACTTTAACACTGTTTACTGGTTTGTTGCTTTCGGTTTTTACCGTTTCAGTTTGAGGTTGTTCTTCTTCAACCTCAACAGCAATTTCCTCTATTGCCTCATCGGGCTGTTCGTCGGATTTGAACCAGCCAAACCAACCGCTTGAAGTATCCTCTTCCTCTCTTTGAGGCTGTTCGGCAGACTTGAACCAGCTAAACCAACTGCTTGAAGTTTCTGCTTTTACTTCTTCAACTTCTTTTTTTGGTGTTTCCGCTTTAACTTCCGGCTGTTCGTCAGATTTGAACCAGCTAAACCAACTGCTTGAAGTTTCTGCTTTTACTTCTTCGGTTTCTTTTTTCGGAGTTTCCGCTTTAGCTTCCGGCTGTTCGTCAGATTTGAACCAGCCAAACCAGCTGCTTGAAGTTTCTGCTTTTACTTCTTCGGTTTCTTTTTTCGGTGTTTCCGCTTTAACTTCCGGCTGTTCGTCAGATTTGAACCAGCTAAACCAGCTGCCGGAAGTTTCTGTTTTTACTTCTTCGGCTTCTTTTTTCGGTGTTTCCGCTTTTTTCGCTGGAGCTTTGCTGATTTTTTCCATAACTTTAGCAGCCTTTGCCGTCCAAATACCATCTGGATAATTATTTTGCAAAATCTTATAGTATCCGGCAGCGTATTTATTCAACCCCAAAATACCATAAATTTCCACTTGCCGATACAAAGCTTCTTCAATCTGCACCGTAGTTTGATAATTTTCCAGCACCACATTAAAACGATTCAGAGCTGACAAATAATTTCCATTATTCAAATAATAACGACCGATAATCATTTCCTGACCGGCTTTATAGTCTTCGGTCAAATTAACTTTTTTACGAGCATCTGCAGCATATTCACTATCTGGATAAAGCATAATCAGACGATTAAAAGCTTCCTCGGCTTTTTCTGTATCCGCTTGATCTTTATCAGCCGATGAAATCTGGTCATAATAGCACATTCCTTTTAGATAATAAGCATACGCCACATCTTTATTGCCGGGGTGATACTTTATAAAACGGTCAAGCGCCAGCACGGCGTCATCATAGTCTTCATTTTTGTAATAAGCATACGCCCCCATTAATTTGGCTTTTACTGCCCACTGGGAATAAGGATGTTCTATTTCCACCTGTTCAAATTCTTCTGCGGCTTTTTTATACTTTGTTTTTTGCAAATCATCAAATGCGTTGTTATAAAGATTTTCAACCGGTAAATCCGTTTGCACTTTTTCGGCAGCACAGCCAGAAATCAATAACACCGCCAACAAGCCATAAATTTTTTTCATCTTGTTATTCCTCAATTATTTGATAATTATGTGTATCTGCAAATAATTTTTTCAACACTTCATTATTGTGAAAATGTCCGCTTTTTTCAGCTGTAATATTTGCCAAAAGTCTATACCCTGATGTATACATATCGCCGATACAATCCAAAACTTTATGGTTAACAGCTTCATTTTCAACCCTGAAACCACCCTCATTCAAAATTTTTTCACCATCTAAAACCACGGCATTTTCAAGGCTTCCGCCCTTAATCAAGCCAATAGAGCGTAAATAGTCAACCTGATATTTTTCACAAAATGTACGCGCCGGTGCAATTTTTACAGCAAAAACAGATGGTTCAATATCGCCGTCAAATTCTTGATGTCCCACAATTTTAGAAGGAAAATCAATGGTAAAATGAATATGCAGTTTATCGCTCGGTTCTAAAACGACTTTAGCACCTTTGCCGTCATCAAATTCCACTTTTTGCAAAACCTTAAGATATTTGCGCTTTGCCTGTAACTCTTTCAGCGGAACTTTTTTCAATTCATCATAAAAAACTTTCGCGCTGCCGTCCATAATCGGCGTTTCCGGATTTGTCACTTCGATTCGCGCGTTATCCACGCCCAAAACATATAAAGCGGCCATAATATGCTCAATTGTGCTGACAATTTCTTTTTTTTCATTGCCCAAGCAGGTGCAATTACGAGTATCCACCACCTGACCATATAACGCCTTAAATTCCGGTTTATTAGGCAAATCCGCCCGCACGAACACAATTCCGCTGTTTGCATCTGCCGGATAAAAAGTCATTTTGCTTGGCAAACCGCTATGCAGACCGATACCCTGAATTTCAAAAATTTCGCTAAAAGTTTTTTGCATAAAATTCTCCTAAAAAAATGGAAGGCGGTCTATAAGCCGAGTTCTGTACACGATTTGCTTTACCGTATCCGGCAAAGATTTGTGCGATAGCTATTCATCTACGTCAAACGTCACCGCTTGACTGGTGCGACCCACCTCTGGAGCGGAGCGGAAACACTCCGTTTCTTTAGCCCCAAAAGACTAAAGCCTCCTAATTTGGTCTTACATCAGATAGGGTTTACCTTGCCACAAACATTGCTGCCTGTGCGGTGAGCTCTTACCTCGCCTTTTCAACCTTACCGACATTTAGCCGGCGGTAATTTTCTGCGGCACTTTCCCTTGGATTTCTCCAGCCAGACGTTATCTGGTACCTTGTTTCCGTGAAGCCCGGACTTTCCTCATCAATGGATTTTACTTTCCCTGACGCAGCTATCCGACCACCTTTCCAAACTAGAAAATACCCCCGCTTATAAATAAAATCAATGTTTTTTAAGGATTTTCCCAACTTTAATTAAATTTTAAAGATTTTCTTCTAATCTGACAGCAGTTATTTTCAAAGGAGAAAACTATGAATAAATTTATTTTAGCTTTGTTGGCAGGCACATTTTTATGCTCCAACGCAATGGCTGACTGCAATGGTTTTTATTTAGGCGGCCGTGGCGGTGTTGTGAAGCACGACTATTCAAAAAAAGGCGACAACGCTTTTGACACAGACGGTTTGGATAAAAACAAATTGATGCTGAGCGGCGCTTTGGGTTACCGTTACAATTATTTTCGTACAGAATTAGAATATGTATGGCGTCAAAAAAGCAAAAAAACTAGCGAAGACCGTCCAGGTTTGAAAGCCACACACAATTTCAGAACCTATTCATATATGTTGAACGGATATTTTGACTTTGCTCCATACAGATGGTTTACACCTTATGTTGGCGCCGGTATCGGTTTCACTTCTATGAAATATAAAGATTCTTATTCTACAGGCGGCACCCACGTAGAAAACGGTAACTACAAACCAACTCGTTTCACTTGGTCTGTTGGCGGCGGTTTGAGCGTAAAAGTAACCAACCGTTTCAATGTTGACGCCGGTTACCGCTACTATGACATGGGCTCAATCAAACATGCTGATATCACTGCTCATGAAATTTATACCGGTTTGCGTTACGTATTCTAACAAAGTACTAAACACCATAAAGCCGCTAGCTTGTTAGCGGCTTTTTTTCTACTAAGGAGTATCCTCATGTCTAACAAACTTTTCGGCACCGACGGCATCCGCGGCATAGCCAATACCTATCCTCTTACCATAGATTTTTGCAGCCGCTTAGCGATTGCCCTCAGCCAAGCAATTTGCACCGGCAACAAACGCGTTGCCATTGCCCGCGACACCAGAATTTCCGGTGACATGCTTTTTAGTGCACTTAGTTCCGGTTTTACCTCTCAAGGCATAGATGTTATTGATTTAGGTATAATCCCGACTCCGCTTTGCACCACGCTGACACCAACACTGAACGTAGACATGAGTATAATGATTACGGCATCGCACAATCCTTATCAAGACAACGGACTAAAACTCATAACTGCCAGCGGTGATAAATTTTCAGATGAACAATCACATCAGGTTGAAGAATTGCTGGCTAAAGATTCGGCGCCTGCGTATTCTACAGATAAAATCGGTAAAATCATCAAGCATAGCGCCGGTTTAGAAAATTATTTGCACACCATATCCCAAATGACGCAGCCAAATGCGCTTAAAGGCATGAAAATTGTTATCGATTCGGCAAACGGTGCTTTTTCGAACATTATGCCGCAAGTATACCGTCATCTTGGAGCCGATATAATTTCATTAGCCGATTCGCCAAACGGCTGCAACATCAATCAAGATTGCGGCTCTCAGCACACCGAAAAACTGTGTCAAACCGTGGTCGAAAGTCATAGTCAGCTTGGCATTGCCGTAGACGGCGATGGCGACCGTATTATTGTTTGCGATGAAAAAGGCACCCGTTTGAACGGCGACCAAATCATTGCTTATCTTGCCACATATTTTAAACAGCACAAGCTCTTAAAAGGTAACACAGCCGTAGCCACCATATATTCAAACTTAGGTTTAGGCAAATATCTAAAATCTATTGGCGTCGACTACCAAACTTCGGCTGTCGGTGAACGTTATGTTATTGAAAAAATGCGCGAAACCGGCTCCAACATCGGCGGAGAAGAATCCGGACACATGGTTTTGGCCGACTATTCATTGACCGGCGACGCGCTTTTAGCCTCAATTGTCATCTGCCTTGGCGTTAAAGAAAGCGGCAAAAAAATGAGCGATATTTTCCCTGTTTTTGTTCCATATCCAACCGCTGCGCACAATCTGCGTTTCAACAGCAAAGATGAGGTTTCGGCGCTATTAGAAAAAGCAGACTTTCAACAATGTTTAGCCAAAGCTAAAGAAGCTTTAGAAAATCATGGTTCTATTATTGTTCGCAAATCTGGAACCGAACCGGTGCTGCGTCTAAAAATAGAAGATGAAAATCAAGAGCTTGTAACCGAAATTTCAGAAAAAATTTTGGCTTGTATCAAAAAATTATCTTAAAAATAAAGACTCTTTTAAGACTCGATGATTACACTCTAAAAAAAAGCTTCAAGGAGAACAAAAAATGATAAAAGGTATTATTGCTTTATTCACAACCGGAATCATATTTAATCCCATGGCTTGGGCTGGTATAGGCGCCGGATTATACATGATGTTTAACTTTAATATGTCGCAAATTCATGAATTGGCGCAAAATTGGCGTGTTCACGCCGGTGTGCTGGCGATTGCAGCTGTTTACACTTTGATATTCAAGCGCATTTATCATTCCGGCGCCAACGGCGTAAACTGGAAAGCCACAATCAAAGGTATTTTTGGCCGATATTTTTACATTTTGTTTGTAACTGTTGTAACTTGTTTATGCTTTGTCGGCTATCAGCTTGGCACAAGTGAAGAAACCCAGCAGCAAATCCGCAATAACAAAAACGTGCGCATTTTGAGCGACGAAGCCCGTAGTGCTTATGAGGCGCCAAAATTGCCGGACGAAAAATTCTAAGCTAAAAAAATTAAAGCCGAGGTTCAAAACTTCGGCTTTTCTTTCACTGAATTTATTTTGCTTCGTCCGGATCACGCAGAACATAACCGCGTCCCCAAACCGTTTCAATATAGTTTTTACCGCCAGAAGCGCGCTCCAATTTTTTACGCAACTTACAAATAAACACATCGATAATTTTGAGTTCAGGCTCATCAATACCGCCATATAAATGGTTCAAAAATTGGTCTTTATTCAAAGTAGCGCCTTTACGCAAAGAAAGAAGTTCCATAATTCCATATTCTTTGCCGGTCAAATGCAATGTTTTGCCGTTTACGGTTACGGTTTGCGTATCCAAATCAATTTGCACATCGCCGGTGCGGATAATAGAATTTGAATGTCCCTTAGAGCGTCTAACCACAGCTTGAATACGAGCCAATAATTCTGACTTATCAAAAGGTTTAGTCAAATAGTCATCAGCACCATATCCCAAACCTTTAACTTTTTTATCCGGCTCAGACAATCCAGAAAGAATCAGCACAGGCGTATTGATTTTAGCGCTGCGCAGGTTTTTCAAAACCTCATAGCCATTCATATCCGGCAGCATCAAATCCAAAATGATGATGTCATAATCATAAAGTTTGGCAATATCCAAACCATCTTCACCCAAATCAGTGGCATCAACCACCATACCTTCTTTTTTCAGCATTGATTCAATGCTTTGAGAAACCGCGTAATCATCTTCAACTAAAAGAACTCTCATTTTTGCCTGCCTTTCGCAAATAAATTCTCACCTAATGTTTTGAGTTTAAGAGGATTTTATAAAAATGAAAAGAGCTTGTTAATAATTATTAACAGCCTTATAATTTTTTTGACCTCTTGGAAGTCTAGCAAAAGTGCTTATCTTTTGTAAGAGGTAAAACAAAGGAGTAATAAAATGATAAAATTGATGGAACTTCCCTATAATATTGACGCATTAGAACCTTATATCAGCCGACAAACCGTTGGCTTTCACTATTTGAAGCACCATAAAGGCTATGTAGAAAAATTAAACAAACTGATTAGCGGTACAGAATTTGAAACCATGACGCTGGAAGAAATCATCATCAACGCGCACAAAAAAACCGAGCATTTAGACATTTATCACAACGCAGCGCAAGTTTGGAATCATAATTTCTATTGGCAGTCGCTAAACCCTGATGGCGGCGAACCCAACAAAAAACTTTTAGAAAAAATAGAAGAAACTTTTGGTTCGTATAACGATTTTAAGGATATTTTCAAACAAAAGGCCATGGAACAGTTTGGCAGCGGCTGGGCTTGGCTGGCAGAAGACGGCAACGGCAATCTTTTGTGCTACAACACAAGCAACGCCGATAATCCGCTGATATTTGGCCACACACCGCTTTTAACCATAGATGTTTGGGAACACGCCTATTATTTGGATTGTCAAAATCTGCGCGCCGATTATGTGGGTAAAGTGCTGGATAATCTACTAAATTGGCAAAATCTTAAAGCGTATGATTAAAAAACTCTTGCATTCTGTAGCAAAATGAGCTAGAAAAGGGACACTTAATGCGGTCCCATCGTCTAGTGGCCTAGGACGCGGCCCTCTCAAGGCTAAAACACGAGTTCAAATCTCGTTGGGACCACCAATAACAAAAAGCTCACCTTATGGTGAGTTTTTTTGTTATTCCGGTGTCCCCGAGAGAGGAACTCGTAGAGTTCGAGCGGTAAGCCGGCAAAAACGAGCTTGCGAAGTTTGAGCCGTTGCGTCGCGAGGAGGACCCGCTCATCAAACAGCACATTCTTTCAACATTTAAAGCGGGAGTACCTAAATCTCGTTGGGACCACCAATAACAAAAAGCTCACCTTATGGTGAGTTTTTTTGTTATTCCGGTGTCCCCGAGAGAGGAACTCGTAGAGTTCGAGCGGTAAGCCGGCAAAAACGAG
>ERZ1031540.8-NODE-8-length-33716-cov-7.120317_pt1 | contig 33716 bp, 25 predicted proteins | sample MGYA00519031_ERZ1031540 | MGnify/ENA primary metagenome ERZ1031540 (study PRJEB33719, sample SAMN04261166) | wastewater metagenome | biome: rural village; feature: human; material: feces | host: Homo sapiens | place: El Salvador | collected 2013-01-07 ... | reverse complement strand
GAGATCTACACTCTTTCCCTACACGACGCTCTTCCGATCTCGTACTCTGAAAGGGCTCTTTTAAAGCTTGGTGATGTTTACCTGGAATGGGCTACAGAACGTGACCAGTCCAAATTCCCGCTGGCAGACGAGCAGTATACACTTTTGATAAACATGTACGGTTCAAAGGATTTGTACCTTTCACGCAAAATGCGATACAGTATACGCACAGACAACCTTGCCCAGGTTCTGTCATACAAGGAATATTTCTATCCAAGAAAGAAGGCACTAGGTTCTGATGACCTTACCGAACTTAGCGGATACCTTCTTGACAAGAGATTCGGCCACCTGAGACCGTCTGAAGCACACCTGCGCTCTTCTATAGAAGATGTAAGAAATCTTCTGGAACGTGCTGTAAAGGCAGACGACAAAAATGCGGTTGCACTTTACAACATGGGACGCTATTACAGGGAAACCAGCAACAGTAAGGGTGCGGCGGCCTTGTTTGACTCGGCAATTGAACAGTTTGAAGCACAGAAGACACGCAGCCCGCGTGATACATACAAATTCATAAATGCATACAGATTCCGCGGTGAAGAATACAAAGATGCGCGCAATTATATTCCAGCCGAAGAAACCTATGCAAAGGGACTGGAGCTTTTTGAAAGGGAGCGCGAAAATGCGGGCTTTAAGGGAACAGAAGATGTAGGCCGCCTTTATGCAGATATGGGCGATATATATTATTTTGTGGCAGGTGATCCAGACAAGGCTCTTTCAAATTACGTGGAAGCCGTAAACAATAGTTTTGACACTTCTTCGGTAAGGTACAAGATAGGAAACATCCAGTATCACAAGAAAAATTATCCTGCAGCCCTCGGTTCGTTTATAAGAAGCCAGGATGCAAGCGCAAACGATACGCACCTTCTTTTGGCCCTTGCAAATACACTCAGTCTGAGCGGTGACAATTTTGTAGCCCGTGGATATTATGAGCGTCTTTTGGGAATTCTAGATTCAGAAAAAGAAAGACATCATATTCTGTTCCCGCAGGTAAGGGAAGATCAGGCAGATCTTGTTGACACATATATGCGTGCTGCAAACAATCTTGGCGTAACCCTTACCCGTATAGCCGGAATGACAGGCGACAGTTCCCTTAATGCGCAGGCAATTGTAAATTACCAGAACAGTATGCGTGCGTGGGATGCCCTTACAAGAAACCAGACTACAATGATAAGAATGGAAGGTTCAAATCTTGCGGAACAGAACGTAAAATATACTGTAACTACCGGTTCGGAATTTAACCCTGAAATTTATACCCAAATACCGCGAACTCTTTATGGTGAGGATATTCTTGAGTAATATGGAACTGAATGAAGGAATACGCAGCCGGCAGAAACTCATAGGAATTCTAAAGGAAGTATTCAGAAAATCCATTCATCTCTGCAGTGCATTTGTACCGTCACTGCTTTCTGTCTGGTACATGCCGGTAATGGCTCTTCTTTTTGCAGCCCTCGTTCTATATTCAGTTTCTGAGTTTTTAAGAATGACCGGGCATCCTGTTCCTGTTGTTTCTTCAATAACAGCCGCAGCTGCCCGCAAAAGGGATGAAAATAAATTTGTTCTGGGGCCTGTTACCCTTGTTTCGGGAATAATTGCTTCTTCTATTTTATGGCAGCCGCTTGCATCTTCTATCGGAATATATGCACTGGCTTTTGGTGACGGCCTTGCAAGCCTTTCCGGAAAACTGTTCGGAAAGGCGCACATTCCGCTTACAGGAGGAAAAACTGCAGAAGGAAGTCTTACGTGCTTTACGGCAATTTTTATTTCCTGTTTTGTGGCCTGTGTTTCTTCGGGGATTGAAAACTCTTCGTCTGTTGCGCTTGTAATTGCTTCTGTTGGAATGATAATTGAACTTCTTCCGCTCAAGGACTTTGACAATATTCTTATACCGGTTCTGCTTGGCGGAATTTCACAGTCACTTCTTTTTTAAAAGCATCTGTTGTTCAGAAATGCGTGCTAAGACCACATGTACATATTGTGAATTGAAGTAAGGTACCTGTAGGCTCCGTATCCAAGAAGAACTGTTCCTGCTGCGGCAAGAATATAGCAGTCAGCCGAACACAGCATAAAGTAGCCTGCCTCAAGTATTGTAATTCCTATGGCAGCCTTAAGATGGTCGGGGCTGTTTTTTACGTGTGATTCTACTGCAAGAAGCGAAAATGTTGCTGCCATAAGTCCCAGCTTCATGAGCATAAAAGGCGTTCTGAAACTCCAGAGAACCGTACATGTAGAAGTCGTGTGCCCGGTGTCTATAGGAAAAAGAAGCCCCATTACTATTGCAATAATAATCAGTATCATGAAATTGCGCTCTACGTCCTGTCTGTAGTCTGTACCGCTGAAGGCCGCCGCAAAAAAAAGAGACAGGGGAGCGAGTATTCTACCGCAAATTATTATCTTTCCTACAGCAACAAGAAAAATTGAATATGTCTTCCAAAGATCGAACAGCGGTATTATAAGCCGCATACATTCCGAAAGGCAGCCGATAAGAAAACCACAGAAGAAAAAGACTTCGAGCGACGGTGTTTTTTCAAAGCGCTTGAATATAATGAAGGAAAGAACTGGGGCCGCAAGAGACAGTACAAAAACAGATGCAACTACAGCGTGAAAACTGTATTTAAAAGCCGGTAGCGAAATGGAAATTGTTCTTATTCCGCCTTCGGGAGGTGTGATTCCGCCTGAAAAAGCCGCCCATATGGCAATAAGCGCGTTTGTAATGAGTGTCAGGGAACTTAAAATTAGAAATGCGATTAAGAGTCTGTTGCGCGTCTTGATGGTCATACTGTTAGAATAGCACGAGACTTTGATTTTAGTAAAGTGCAGCATTTTTGGTTCCGATAAACTAAATGAAGTTTACCTTTAAAACTTCAATTTGTTGGGGCTGTCTGGCTGTTGATTCAGTCTTTAAATATTTTTTGGAGGAGTAATGAAAAAACTTCTTTTTGGTTTGATTTTTGCCGGTCTTGGAGCCGCATTTGTTGCTGCCGGAGATGCTGCTGTTTTTGATGATATAGGATTTTCTGCAGACGGAAAAACTTATCTTTTTGGTCAGTATGGAAAAACCGATGTCAACTACAAGCCGTGGGCCGAAATCTATACGGTTGATGTTGCAAAAAATGATTTTGTTCCGGGCGGGATATATAAAAATTCTTCTGAGTCTTCAAATTCAGAAATATCCGGAAAAAAAGCCTATTCTGATCTGAAAGACAAAGTTGAATGGAAAATTTCAAAGTATGCCGCTTCCCCTGCCGGAACCGACACGCTTTTGTATCTTTATGAAGAAAACGAAAAGTCTGCTACAGATACAATTTCTTTCAAGGACTTCGAGAATTCAACTGAAGACAAATCTATTTTCTATGAAGTAACACTTGTTCCGTCTTATGAAGGAAAGGGAAAAAATGTCCGTTCGCGCTTCTATATAAATCTTGTAAAAAAAGATGCGGCGGGTTCCGTGGTTGGTACATGGAAAGTTGGAACACCGGACTTTAAGCGCAAGGGAATTACTTCTTACAGAATAGAAAAGATTTTTGGTGACAAGTCAGGAAAAAGTCTTGTGTTTGTTGTACAGAAAACTCTGGAAGACGATACTGGAACTTCTATAAGGTATATGGTAGAAACAGTCAGATTCTGATTAAAACTTCTGATTTGAAAAAAGTGTGGTTTTTTAAGAAAATCGCACTTTTTTTTGCTTTAAAGAAAAAACAGCTGCTATTTATTAAGTAGGGGTTATTTGAAAATCCCAAATTGAATAACAGAGGTTTTTTATGAGAACTTTAAAGCTTTATCTTCTTAAGTCGGTGCTTCCTGCTTTTGCACTGGTATTTTGTGTCCTGCTGGCTGTAAACTGCCGCTCGACTGTAGACGGAATCGGAATGCTTTCGGGCGACTACACTTCTCCTGAAATAGAGTCCTTCTGCGTGAATGATTCTTTGTCTTCTACAATTGAATTTTCAAAACCGGTAACGCTTGACAGCCTGTTTTTGTTTACCGGCGCAGCAAAAGGCAGTGGTTCGGGTACGCCAGCATCTTCTTCTGCGCCGTCTTCGGTTGAAAGACACACAATTGAGTTTTCTGACAGAACGGTTATAGGCGAGTCTTATGTACTTGAAGGCCGGGCCAGTGACGAAAAGGGAAACTCACTTACGTTCAGCATTCCTTTTACAGGTTACAATGCCAGCCCGGCCGTTTTGTGTCTTTCTGAAGTACGCAACGCTTACGGAACGGCCACGGTTAAGGGCGTTAAGACGCACCGGTGTGAATTTGTTGAACTTTATGTTCTTGAAAGCGGCAACCTGTCTGGAATGGAACTTTATTCCGCCGGTGACGGTAACGAACGCAAATATACATTTCCTGCAATAGATGTAAATAAGGGTGAGTATATTACGGTTCACCCGCGCAGGGGAACAACCGCCGATGTTGTTGAAGACGGTATGGTAAGCGAAACTGGTGACGATCTTACACTTTCTGTGCACATGGATTCCTGTGACACTGCCAGAGACTTGTGGTCTGAAAATCTAAAGTCGTGCTATTCTGATTCAGACATAATTGTCCTTAAGGGCTCGTCAGGTGCGGTAATGGATGCCCTGGTTTTTGCAAAGAGCACCCTTATTGAATGGAAAGAAGAATATGCAAAAACAGTTTCTGCTGTAGAAGATAGCGGCGTCTGGCTTGACAGTGAAGGAAACAAAAGCTGTTCTTTGGCAAGTGCCCTTTGCAGCGACTATATAACGACAACTGCTGCAACAAGAAGTATGGCAAGACAGAATCTGGAGTCGGTTGACCCTCAGAATATCTGCAGTTCCAAAAAAGACTGGATGGTTGTTTCTGAAACAACACCCGGTACAAAAAACAGCTCGAAAGAGTATGTAAAATAGGAAATTGTCCTTTATTTAATCACCTTTCGTAAACCCTGGTCGGCTTCTCTTCTACCGCCGATCTGGGTTCCGTCTGACAGTGTAAACGACGGTACATCCTTTATTTTTGTGTACTTCCAGTCTATTGCATGCGTTCCAGGAACGCCCGACTCTATGCGTTCGTTTTCTTTTTCAAGCTGCCAGACTATCATTCTTTTGAAAGTGTCCATCAGAGGCTCGGGCTCTGCGTCTTTTGAAACAATACCGGCTTCCTGCATTTCTTTGATTATGTAGTAGCACGATTCTATTGTAGAAACACAGTATTCTGCAGGTTCGTGCTTGAAGGTAAAAATGCTTCTGTAATTTCCTGCAAATGAAAGTTTTGGAAGGGCAGTTACGTTGGGGCTCATTCTGAGCATCTTTTTTGAACAGAACCAGGTTGAATCTATTATGATTACAAGAAGTTTTTTTCCTGCAACCGACTGTGCAAAACCTTCCCTGCGGCTGGTCCAAGCGTCTTTTCCGGGGTACAAAAGTACCGGGTAATATGACGGGTCTGAAAGCAGTTCGCAGAGACGGCGGTTCTTTGTAAAATCTATGCCTACAAGAATTTCGCTTTGGGGAAGGCTAGCGGCGGCCATGCGTCCTGTTCCCGTGCGTTGTCTTTTTGCTTCTTTCGGGTGCATTAAAAAGACAAATTTAATTCCCGAATCTACTGTTTTTGTATATTTGCAGAAACAGGAAGACAGCGGTCTGAAACATTTGAGGCATATTTCTCTCATTTCTGTTACTTTCCGGCAAGTTTCAGAAGATCTGCTTTCTGGCAGGCACCGACAGTTTGTGCTGCGGGCTGTGCATTTTTGAATACAATAAAATTCGGAATGCTCATTATGCCGTACTTTGAAGCAAGAGAAGGATTTTCATCTACATTTACTTTGCAGACTTTTATATCCTGGTTTTCAGAAGCAATTTCTTCTACAACCGGCCCCATCATCTGGCAGGGACCGCACCAGGGTGCCCAAAAGTCAACAAGAACTGTTTTTTCGCTTTCAAGGACTTCTGCCTGGAAATTTGCTTCGTTTACATTAAGTGCCATACAAGCCTCCTATGGATATTGTTTTCATTTACAAGTATAGGAAAAAAACAGGTTGTAATCAATAAAAAAAAGGCCGCCCCTCTTAAGGACAGCCCCTTCGTTCAATACGGAATAAATCAGACCTGGAACTGGTCTACTTCATCACCGATTTTTGTAATTGAACTCTTCATGTTTTCTGAGATAGATGAAAGGTTTGAGCCGGTTTCGTTGATTTTCTTTGCACCGATATTCATTTCTTCCATTCCTTCCTTCATGCTCAGTGTTGCATTCTGAAGTACTTTTATTTCTTCGAGAATAGTCTTGTTTCCTTCAGACATTTCAGAAGATGCCGTGCGCACTTCGGAAGTGCTGTCATTCATGCAGTTAAGGGCAATTGAAATCTGTTTGGAACCTTCGCCCTGTTCCTGCATTGCATTCTTTATTTCCTGAACAAGGTTGTTTGTCATGTTAATGCTGCTCGAAACACTGGAGAACGAAATTCCTGCTTCCTGTGAAGCTGTGACCATTTCCTGAATGCTGTCGGTAATCTTTTTGAGCTGTTCACCGATAGTCTTTGACTGTGAACTTGAAGTTTCGGAAAGTTTTCTGATTTCGTCTGCAACAACGCTGAATCCTTTTCCTGCTTCACCTGCGTGGGCTGCTTCTATGGCCGCGTTCATGGCAAGAAGATTTGTCTGTTCTGCAATATTTGAAATTACAGTGTTTGCTTCCTGAAGAGCCTGTGATTCTGTTTCTATTACCTGAATACGTGCGTTAACGTCGTCCTGCTTCTGAACACCGTCTGCGGCCTTCTGTTCAAGCTGGTTGAACTCTTCTGCCATTTTTGTGACGGAATTGTTTACCGAATTGATATTGCCTATCATTTCTTCTACTGCGGCGGAGGCTTCTGTTACGCTTGCAGACTGGTTTTCTATCATCTTGTTGAGTGACTCGATGTTTGAAGCAATCTGGTTTACCGCGCTGGCTGTCTGGGCAACACTTTCTGACTGGGTGCCTATGTTGCCTGTCATGCTTTCGATGTTGGCGATAATCTGTGTAATTGAAGCAGCCGTGTCTTCTGTGCTGTCGTTTAGTTTTGTTCCGGCCGCGACAAGTTCGGTTTTTCTCTGCTTCATTGCAATTATAATATGCTGCAGTTTTTCTACAAAGGTGTTGAATCCGCTTGCGAGACGGCCAATTTCGTTGTCTGCATTTGTCTTTACCGAAATTCTCTTTGAAAGGTCTGCATTGCCCGACGAAATGCTCTGAAGTGTTTTTTCTACTACACCAAGCGGTTTCATTATTGAAACGACGCAAAGTGAAAGAACGAGAATTAATGTTACGGCAAGAATTGTAGCTGCGATGCCCATGTAAAGAATTATTTCGTTTGCTATACGGAATATCTGTGCGCCTTCAATTATTATAACAAGACTCCACTGGGTTCCGCTTATGCCGCTGAAGATGTTGAACTGCTTGTGGCCGTGAGAGTCCCTGTTCCAGAAGTGTCCTGCATATTCGGAAGTTGAGTTTGTCTGAATATGATTTTTTACATCATTGTTTGCTTTGTCTGCGGCAAGGGTTTCCATTTTACCAAGATCGCCGCTGGTTGAAATAACTTTTCCGTTTCCCGAGAACAGTGTTGCAATACCTGTTTCACCGACTGTAATATCCTTTACAAGTTTGTTTATTGTTTCCATAGAAACTATTCCTGTAAAGAAGCCTATATTTTTACCGCCATGTTTTACGGCACGGCAGACGTGGATTATTGTTTTTCCTGTAATCAAAGAAGTAGCGGGGTTGTCAATAAACTCGTCGGCCCCGTTTTTTACGATTGCCTGGTAATAATCGCGCTGTGTAACAAAAGTTTCGTTTCCGTTGTCTGCCTGAAATTTTCCTGTTTCATCTACCCAGGCAACGTAGTCAAATATTTTGTTTCTTTTTGATGTTGTTGTTCTGAGCCAGTCTGCAATTTCTTCTGTGTCACCTGTTTGGGCAGCATCGGAATTTACATAAAAATCAAGGGCCGTTTTGTATTCTGACAGTTTAAAAACAACCTGACTGGCATAAGACTTTGTTAAATCTGTATAGTCAGATTCAATCTGCTGGTTTGTAATTTTTTTTGTTCTTTCTGCAATAAAAATTACCTGAAAAGTATTTATAATCAGAATCGTCGCTGCAACGATAAGCAGAATTCTGGTTAACAAATGTTTTTCCTTTTTCATTTTTGACATGATAACTCCTGCTAATTAAGTTTTGTTAATAATATTCTATAATATTATCGCCCATAATTGCGGAAAAAACAAGGTTTTTCTTGAACGGCTAAAATAGCGCCTTTCAAGAAAACTACAGTTGCTTCACAACTGTCTTATTAACGTGTACGCTCACGCGCACTAATTGAACTCAATCGCAAGTTGAAACTTGCTCATTCGTTCAATTTTAAGGAACGTATTTTAAGAACGGTGGAGATAGCACCGTTCTTAAAAACTACAGTTTTTGCAAAAACTTTCTTATCTATATGTACGCTTACGCGTACGAATTGAACTCAATCGCAAGTTGAAACTTGCTCAATCGTTCAATTTTAAGGAACTATAAAATTATTCCGCTGAATATGGTCATTTTGTGTAAAATTTATTACTATATTATATACGAGGTAATTAGAATGGAAAAGAAATTGACGCCGATGACGCTTTTGTGCGGATATCTCGGAGCAGGAAAAACAACTCTTTTGAACAGGGTTCTTTCCAACCAGAAAGGATACAAGGTCGCGGTAATTGTCAACGACATAGGTGAAGTGAATGTTGATGCCAAGCTTATTGCTGACGGGGCAAAGATTACAGATACAAGCAGCATTGTTCCGCTTACAAACGGATGCATCTGCTGTACACTCAAGACACAGCTTGCCCAGAACATAGAAAATCTTATCAAAACAAAAAAATATGACTATATCATGATAGAAGCCAGCGGTGTCTGTGAACCGATGCCCATTGCCCAGGAACTTGAAACCATCAGAAACGGAAAACTGGACAATGTTGTGGGCGTTGTAGATGCAGCCCGCCTTGTAGATGAATTTGCAGGCGGAGACAAGCTTCTTTCAAAAAACATGGGAGAAGAAGACATAGAGTCGCTTCTTGTACAGCAGATTGAATTCTGTTCTACACTTGTAATAAACAAGCGTGATCTTGTTACTGACGAACAGATGAAAAAAGTTCATGCCGTAATCAACGCAATCCACCCTGGTGTAAAAATTATTGAAACTTCAAGGGGCGAGGTTGCGGTAGAAGACGTTCTTGCTACAGGTTCATTTGACTTTGACAAAGTTTATGCAAGTGCAGGCTGGTGCCAGAAGCTTGAAGCAGATGAAGACGAAGATGAGCATAAAGAACATGACCATGACGAACATGATCACGACCATGAAGAGCATGAGCACGAACATGAGCATCATCATCATGAACACCGCCATGAAGGTGAAAGCGAAGACGAATACGGAATAGGAACTTTTGTCTATTACCGCCGCCGCCCGTTTGACAGACAGCTTCTGGACGAATATGCAAACAAATGGCCGCGCAACATTATCCGCTGCAAGGGACTCATGTGGTTTGCTGATGAGAGCGAAATGGCATGGGTTTTTGAAACTTCAGGAAGACAGATTCAGGCAGGATATTCAGGACAGTGGGTTGCTGCTTCTTCTCCTGCGGAACAGAAACGCATTCTTGCAGACAATCCGGCAATAAAGGCTGAATGGGATGAAAAGGTTGGTGATCGCATGATAAAACTGTGTATAATAGGCCAGAATCTTGACCGCGAAAAAATAAGCGCCGAACTCGACGCATGCCTTGCCAAATAAAATAAAAAAGGCTGCCACGGAAAACCGTGACAGCCTTTTTTTTGCAGTTGTGCAGCAACTGCCGGTTTTAATTAACATCGGTATGACCGATGTTAATTAAATACATTTATTGTTGTAATAAGCGGCGTTCCATCTCAATTCATTTCTGAACTGGGGAACAGTTGTATTTGCATCGATTACGGCACATTCGATTCCTACCATCTCGCACCAGTCACGGAGCATGTCTGTAGTTATGATGTTGCTGAATGCTGTGTGGTGACCACCGCCTGCAAGAATCCAGCTTTCTGCCGAAGTCGTAAGGTTTGGAAGCGGCTTCCACAATACGCGGGCAACAGGCAGTTTTGGAAGTTCTGCTTCTGGTTTTATTACGTCAAGTTCGTTGACTACGCAGCGGAATCTGTTGCCCATGTCAACGACAGCAGCGCAGAGTGCGCTACCTGTGCTTGAGTTGAATACAAGACGTGCCGGATCTTCTTTTCCGCCTATGCCAAGCGGATGAACTTCAATGCGCGGTTTTGAAACAGCAATCTGCGGGTCAACTTCGAGCATGTGGCTTCCGAGGTCTGCTTCTTTTCCAGGTTCAAGATTGTAAGTGTAGTCTTCCATAAAGGCATTTCCCTTTCCGTTGCCTACAAGACCGTCTGTCATTACCTTGAATGTGCGTACAAAAGCCGAAGTCTTCCAGTCACCTTCTGCACCAAAGCCGTATCCGTCTGCAAGAAGACGCTGTATTGCAAGACCCGGCAGCTGTTTCATTCCCCAGAGATCCTGGAAGTTTGTACAGAGTGCCTTTCCGTTGTTGTCCTTAAGGAAGCGGCGCAGTGCAATTTCTATTTTTGCCTGTTCCTTTATGTGGTCGATTGTGTACTGTTTGTCGCTTCCGTAAACAATTTCGTATTCTTCGTTGTAGCGGTCGAACAGCGCGTTGATGTCTGCATCGCTTACTTCATTCATGTAGGCAACCAGGTCACCGATTCCGTAGTAGGGGACAGACCAGCCGAACTGAATCATTGCTGCAACTTTGTCTCCGTCGGTAACTGCAACTTCGCGCATGTTATCACCAAAGCGCAGAACACGAAGTGATTTTCCGTCTGCTACGGCGCGTGCTACTCTCATCCAGTCGGCAATGCGTTTCTGTGTGGAAGGATTTGCCCAGTGTCCTACAATGACCTTGCGCGGAAGATCCATGCGGCTTGTTATGTAACCGAATTCGCGGTCTCCGTGTGCACTCTGGTTAAGGTTCATGAAGTCCATGTCCATTGTTGCGTACGGAATTTTTTCGTTGTACTGTGTGTTAAGCTGAAGAAGCGGCTTTTTGTAGGCGCTCAGTCCTGCAATCCACATCTTGGCCGGGCTGAATGTGTGCATCCAGCAGATTATTCCGGCACATTTGTCATCGGCATTTGCCTGTTCAAGAGTGCTGCGGATTGAATCCGGAGTCAGAAGTGTAGGCTTCCATACAAGTTCGCAGGGAAGTGCGCCGCTTGCGTTAAGTGATTCCACAATGTCCTTGGAGTCCTTTGCCACCTGTTTGAGTGTGTCTTCTCCGTAAAGATCCTGACTTCCGGTAATAAACCAGAATTCATATTTAGCCAGTTCCATATTTCCTCCTATATAGATTATTTTTCTGCCTGCATTTTGAATCTTATTACGTTCCATGATGCAGGTTTTAGTTCCAGTGTATAAATTCCGCTGTCGCTCTGTTCAAGCGGAACGTTTTTTGGACTTACGGCATCGGGATTTTCAAGTGAATTTCTTGCACTTAAATTATCGCCGGTGAGTTCTGTCCTGTAAATCATGCTTGTTTTTGCGAATGATTTCAAGTCTATTTCTGTGACCGAGCTTTCTGTTTTGTTTGTATTGAGTGCAAATACAGAAATTTCACCGTTTTCTTCGTTGTGCACGCATGAAAATATCACTGCCGGAACTTCGCCGTACTTTTTTGTTACTTTGTTTTCGCAGTTTACAATCGGCGTGAGTGATGTTCCGCGGCCAAAGAATGAGATGTCCCTGAACGGCCAGTAAATTGCCTGTCTGTATGCGCCTTTTCCCGGTTCCGTAAAAATCGGTGCAATTACATTTACCAGCTGGGCAAGACAGGCGGCTTTTACACGGTCTGCATGGTTAAGAAGGGTAATCGCCATTCCGCCGAAGGCAAGCGCGTCAAGAAGTGAATAGTGGTCTTCCAGAATTCTTGGTGCCGTCATCCACGGGTGCGGTTCTTTTTTCTGCTGGTACCAGATGTTCCATTCGTCGAACGAAAGGTACATTGTTTTTGAACTGCGCTTCAACGCCTTTACATAGTCACAGGTTGCCGCGCACGTTTTTATAAACTGATCCATGTCGTAGAAAGAAGCAAGAAAGTCATCATCATCACCGTAATTTTCAAAATAGCGGTGAATGGATATGTAGTCTGCAACATCGTATGTGTGTTCAAGAACAATTCTGTCCCATTCCGGATAAGTGGGCATACTTGAAGAAGCGCTTCCGCATACTACAAGTTTTATGTCTTCGTCTGTCCACTTCATTATTTTTGCGGTTTCGAGCGCTTTTTTTCCGTAATCTTCGGCGCTAAGGTGACAGATCTGCCACGGACCGTCCATTTCGTTTCCTATGCACCAGGTTTTTATTCCGTACGGATTTTCGTGCCCGTTGCTGCGCCTTAAGTCGCTCCAGTATGTGCCTTTGGGAAAGTTGCAGTATTCTACAAGATCGCCGGCGTCCTGCGGTGTGCCTGTTCCCATGTTTACGGCGCCCATTATTTTTGTTCCGGCTTTTTGGGTCCAGTCGTAAAAGTCGTCAATTCCTATAAGATTGGGCTCTATTGTGTGCCAGGCACGGTCCAGTCTTACTGGTCTGTTTTCACGCGGTCCTATTCCGTCTTTCCAGTTGTAGCCCGAAAGAAAGTTTCCGCCCGGGTAGCGTACAAGGCTTACCTTAAGGTCAGAAACCATTTTTATTACATCACGCCTGAATCCCTGTTCGTCTGCCTCGGGATGGCCTGGTTCGTAAATGCCGGTGTAAACGGCGCGTCCAAGATGTTCAATAAACGAACTGAATAAATTGTCGTCTACTTTTCCTATTTTGAATTCTTTTGCAACTGTAACTTTTGTTTTCATTTTCTAACATCCTTGCGCAGCCCATTTTGCTCGCGGGCAACTGCTTTTTTTATTTTTTGCCCTGAACAGAACGTAAGCCCCGCATTCCGAACACATTATCTGTGAAACAAGTGCGGAACATTTTTCGCATATATCAAGCCTGTTCTTGTACTGGTTTTCGGGAGCCGTTATTCCCTGAACATATTTCATCGCTGAAACTTCGCGTTCAAGAGATTCTTTTGTTATTGAACTCTGTATTGCGCGAAGTTCACATTCAGGACAGGGCTGCTTCATCTTTTCCTTCTAGATTTGAACTGTTACCGACGCTACGGAATGTGCCGGCATTGTTATTGAAACAGTGTCTGCGTCCTTTATTGTTACCGAAAGCGTTTTTTCTGTAACGCGCTCGGGATCGTCAAAAGTGTTTATTGTGTTCATACAGTCGCCTGTAATTACTGTTCCAGAAGCGGCTGTAATTGAAGCACCCAGGTTTGCAAAAGAAATGTCTACTTTCTTTGAAGAAGAAGCGTCTGTGTTTACGGCCGTAACAAGATAGCGCGGCTTTTGTGTTGCACCGTCTGTCTTTTCTGAAGCAGAAACGCTCAGTCCCGGAACTGTTATGTCCTTTTCGTAAAGGCCTGCACTTGAATATGCAGCCGATGTTCCAAGAAGGGTTGCGCCCTGATGTCCCTTGTACATGTGGAATACGTGCCAGGTTGGTGTAAGTACCATTTTTTCGCCTTCTGTAAGAACAGGAGCCTGCAGTACGTTTACAGCCTGTGCAATGTTTGCAATTTTTACGCGGTCGCTTCTGTTGTTGAATATGTTCAACTCGATTCCTGCGACAACGGCATCACGTACAGAATTCTGCTGGTAAAGGAAGCCGGGGTTTGTTCCGGGTTCGGGAAGATACCAGCTGCCCCATTCGTCTACAACAAGAGCTACGCGTTTAGCAGGGTCGTATTTGTCCATTATTTCTGAATGTCTGCGTACAAGTTCGTCTATGCGGAATGCATTCTTTAACGCCCTGTACCAGCCTTCTGTATCGAATTCTGTTGAAGATCTCTTGTCTTCCCAGCGGTATTCGTAGGTGTAGTAGTGCAGTGAAAGACCGTCCATGAGCCAGTGTGCGTTTTTCATGAGAACATCGGTCCAGTTGTAGTCGTCTACGTTTGGTCCGCCTGCAATTTTCATGATTTTTTCTTTTCCATACTGGCGCACAAATGTCTGGAACCTGCGGTAAAGGTCTGCGTAGTATTCGGGGCGCATGTTTCCGCCGCAACCCCAGTTTTCGTTTCCTACACCAAAGAAGGGAAGGTTCCATGCTTCTTTTCTGCCGTTCTGTTCGCGCAGTTTTGCCATGGGGCTTTCACCGCTGAACGTCATGTATTCTATCCATTCGTCCATTTCCTGGACTGTACCGCTACCGACGTTTCCGCAGACATAGGGTTTGCAGCCCAGTTCATCGCACAGTCCAAAGAATTCGTGGGTTCCGAAACTGTTGTCTTCTACAACGCCTCCCCAGTTTGTGTTAATGATGCGCTTGCGGTTTGCTGAAGGGCCTATTCCGTCCTTCCAGTGGTACTCGTCGGCAAAGCATCCGCCCGGCCATCTAAGATTGGGTATGTCTATGTCTTTGAAAGCTTTGATTACGTCTTTTCTGTAACCGTTTGTGTTTGGAATGTCAGAGTCTTTTCCTACCCAAAAACCGCCGTAAATGCAGCGGCCCAAGTGTTCGGAAAAGTGTCCGTATATATCACGGCTGATTGTGGACTTTTTGTCGGCCACATCAACAATTATTGATTCATTCATATTAAACCTCGCATAAATGATATTCTATCACCACTTTTGCGGATTTGCAACAAGAAAATCTGATATTTATCAAAAAAATGGGTTATAAAAATAACCCGTCTGTTCATGCGGCGTCAGTTAAAGTAAGAGCGCAGGATAATTCCCTGGTCGTAGTTGCCGAAGCCTTTTCCGAATATGTTCATTCCGCCCATGTGTTCGGCATCTTCTTTTACGCCTATTTTGACCCTGATTGAATGGTGCTCGTGGATTTTAAGGTCATCGAGTGTTACTTCGGAAATTTTCATTCCGTCTACAAAACTGCCTTCGTTTGTTACCGAAAAATGCTTTAAAAGACCGTACTGGGAGCCTTCGAGCTTCCACCAATTCGGAGTGTATTTGCCGCGTTTGTCACCAAAGTCACCGGGCGAGACCCATGTACCGATGTCTGTTTTGTTGATCCACATTGTTATGTCTGACGGCCAGTTTGTGTTTGTTCCCGGAGTTTCGCTTGAAAGTTCAAGGCTTACTTCGAGTTTTGTCATCTTTTTGGACTCGTACATCGTGTTGTTGGGGAATTTGTATTCAAAAGTACCGCTTCCGCACCAGAGAAGTCCGGCTTTCATTCTTTCTGGGTTAAGGAAAGAGTCTGGAATGTCCAGAAGGCCTATAATGTGTTCCGAAGAGCACAGTCCGCATGGGGCAGTTACACGGTAGTCGGTAAAGATTCCGATAGGCATTTCTACTTCTATAAAGTCGCCGGACGTGTTGTGTTTTTCGGGGAACTGGATAAGAAGTTCTCTGAACGAAGGGCAGCACAGCTTTTGGTTGCCTTTTTTTGCCTTTACCGACTCTGTTGCAATAAGGCCTGCATCTTCAAGAATTGAAATGTGCGTGGCTACAGTTGACTGCGGCAGCTTGAGGGCATCAGATATTTCGTTGATGTTGAGTGTTTTTTCCCTTAAAAGGTTGAGCATTTGGATTCTTGGTTCTGAAGCGAGAGCCTTGAGTTTGTTTATGTCTTCCAGCGGATTAATTACTAATGTTGATTCTATTTCCTGCATTCTGCTATCGTATCGCAATTTATTGATATTGTCCATATTTTTTGAATATTATTTGCAATTATTAATATTGATATTTATGGACTGGAATAAAAAAAACCGGCCTGAAAAAACTTTACAGACCGGCGAAAAAAAAGGAGGCAAGTTCGAACATACGGTATGAAAAGCGTATATTCGAACTTAAAATGCTTTTGTGCCAGCATTTTGTTTATATAAACCGGAACAAAAAGTGGCAGCTGTTCCGGAGTATACCTGTTTTAAGTTTTTTTTTAATTGAACGATTGAGCAAGTTTCAACTTGATATTTCAAATCTACCTTTGTTTTGTTTTTAACTTAAGCACCGTAACCGAATTTGCCTTTGTTTTGTAGGTAAATGAATCAGAAATTCCTGTTATAGTCTCTGTTACGGGCGAAACTTTCTTTGGATTTGCAAAAGAGTTTTCGTCTTCGGGTTTTCCGCAGAGAATTGTTGCCTTTGCTGAAGTCTCAAGTGCCGGGGCATTTTTAAGGCTTATGTCTACGTTCTGGTCGCTTCCCGAAACATTTACGAGCTTAATGATTACTTTTCCGTCTTTTGTGTCACCGATGTGGGCATAAAGCGGGTCAAAGTTCATTGCGTCGGTATAGGAATGGATGAGCTGTCCGTCAAGATAGCAGCTGTAGGAGTCGCCCTTTACTTCTATCTTTATGTCATACCATTTTCCATTTACGAGGTTAAGGGGCTTTGCGTCACCAATTATTGTGCGGCCGTCTGCCGTTCCTTTTTCTATGCATGACTGTGTGTTTCCCCAGCCGCCCATGTTCCACCAGTAAAGCTTTTTGCCCTTTACTCCGAACATAATCAAAAATCCTTCTGCACCGCCTGTTTTCTGGGCTTTGAGTTCGTAAGTGTAATTCTGTATTCCTTCTGTCTGTGCTTCGTTGTTCAGAACTGCTCGTACGTTTATGTCTGCAGAAGACTGTACAATTACCGGGCCGCTCTTTGACCAGGCTCCTGTTTCCTGCCTAAAGTCGCTAATTTTTGAAGACTTTGCGTTTGAATCATAGAGTACTTCTTTGCTGTCTTCGTCGGTTACCTTTATGTCCTTGAACTGGGCTGTTGTTGACCAGGTTCCAAGACCTACTGTTCCGCCTATGGCATTCTTTTTCTGCGCTGTTTTTGGCTGTGTAAGACTGTAACTTACGGTATTGTCGCTTTTGTTTGTAGAGAAAAGCTGCTGAACATAATAGTCCGGTGTCTGGTATGATTCACTGTTGTTGAACCATATCATATCTGGAACCCACTGTGTTGAACCTTCCTTTGCAAAAAGCGGTGCGTAGGAAGAAATTTCTACTATGTCACCGTTGCGTTCGATTGATGTCATGTAGGCTGCCTCTGTAAGGGCTGCGTAAAGGTTGTTGCGTCTTCCGTCTACCCATGATGCATATTCGCCTATAAAGACTTTGGGCTGTCCTTCACCGCGCGGGTAAAAGTCCAGATTGTCATAGCGTTTACCGTTTGTAAGGAACCATGCTGACTCGTTGTAATAGTGTTCGTCTACAAGGTCGCATATTCCGGCTGTCTTTTTGCCTTTTTCCCATGCACGTACCTGGCTCCATGTATTATGGAAATTCACGTCGTTGTATGTGTAGCCCGAAGAAATGATTGTCTTGATATGCGGATACTTTTCCTTTACGGCTTCTGCAATGTACTTGAAGCGTGCAAAATAGTCCTGTCCGCAGTCTTCGTTTCCTATTCCAAGATAATTAAGTTTAAACGGCTGCGGGTGTCCTGCTTCTGCGCGGATTTTTCCCCATTTGCTTGTTGCGGGACCTGTTGCCCATTCAATCATGTCAAGCGCATCCTGTGCATATTTCTGGTAGTCTGATGCAGGGGATATTTCGCCGTTGTGTGCCATTCCTACGCTTAAAACAGGAAGCGGCTCGGCTCCTATATCTTCGCAGAACCTAAAGTACTCGTAGAATCCTATTCCGTAAGACTGCTGGTAGCCCCAGAAGTTGAGTTTTTCTTTGCGCTGTTCTACAGGTCCTACAGTGTCTTTCCATTCATAGCGGTTTTCGAGGTTGAGTCCGTGTACGATACAGCCTCCTGGGAATCTTACAAAAGCAGGCTTTAAGGCTTCGAGTTTTTCTGCAAGATCTTTTCTGAATCCGTTGGGCTCGTTTCTGTAAATGTCTGCGCGGAACAGTGAAATAAAGTCTGCGTCAAGTTTTCCCACAGTGTCTGCGCAGACTGCAAGTTCACCGTTCTGAACTGTTTCTTCGGGAACAATCGTGAATTCAAATTTTTTCCATTCAGTTGTAATTCCGTCAATAGAAACTTTTGTTTTTTTTGCGTTTTTGCCCGAACCGCCTGCTGTTATTGTAACAGATTTGATTGTTCCGTCGGGGGAACGCAGGTAAAGAGAACCGGGATATTTTTTTCCTGCTTCGAAAGGCATTCCGCCGTAGCCTTTGTTTGCCATACCGTCACCGGCCTGTTTTACGGTAAGTGTTGCGTAGACCTGGTTGTTTTCGTTGAGCGGAGCGGTTTTTGCAGCACGCAGACGGCTTTTTGATCTTGCACCGCTTATGTTTACGTCTTTCCAGGTTTCTGTAGGGGAGCGGTTTGACTTTCTGAACTCGAACGAACGGTTTTGTACCATTTCGCCGTAGAGTCCGCCGTCTGCCGCGTAGTTTATGTCTTCATAGAAGATTCCGTAAAGATTGTCACTTACGCTCGTCTTTTTTGAAAAATCTGCGGTAAGTGAAGCGCCTTGTGCAATAGCTGTTGCCGCAAGTCCTGCAGCCAGAATTGTGCACGCGGCTGTTTTTCTGGTTATTTTCATGGTTCCTCCAACTTCTTGTTTGTTTGCACGTCGAACTTTTTATTAATCATGCGGCATGAATTCAAGATTGTCAAGGAAAATATCAAAAAAAAACAATATATATCATATATCTATCGAATAAACTTGGTATTTACACGTGTTATTTTGCCCTGATTATCAAAAAATATTGAAAAGCTGAGTTGAATATCGTAAAAAATCAATATGTATCAAAAATAATTTGACAAACATTTTTTGAAGGCTTAACATTCTCGTATCAAAAGTAAACAGGAGGAAATGGACTATGAAGAAGACGAGGTTCATTTTAGGAGTCATTGCTGCAATTGCTGCCGCGGCTATGACAGGATGTCAGCTTGAGCTGAATAATACAGAAGACCGTGGTGTTGGCGGATACGCGGTAAAGTCAATAGAAATAAGCGGCGGAACAAAATCGTTTGTTATTGGCACTGCTTTTACAAAGGGCGACCTTAAGGTTATGGCACACAGCTATGACCCCGCAGAAGCAGAAGCAGGAGTCGAAGTAACCGACTATACAGTTTCTATAGCAGAAGGAACAAAGTTTGACGCAGTCGAAACAAAAGAAGTTGTTGTAACATACAAGGGCTTTAAAGCCAAATATTCCATAGAAATAACAAATGCAGTTAAATCAATCGCTGTAAACCCAAGTGCTGCAAAGACAAAGTTCTATACCTATAACGGCGTTGGTTCTGATTTTACAAGCGACGGAATAAAAGTAACCGCAACATATTCAGACGAAACAAAAAGGGAAATAAGTGAATATACTGTTGACTCGTCTGCATTCAAGAGTACACAAGCCGGAACATACACAATCACAGTAAAATACAGCGATACAATTACCGCAACATACGATGTAAAAGTAACAGAAGTAACAGAAGTAACAGAAGCTACTCTTGTTACTAAAAACGCCGGCTGGACAGGAAGTGCAAATTCTACAGCATGGTGGACAGACATGGGCGGACCATCTGATGCAAAGGTAGAAGCTGGTTCAGTTGTTTCTTCAAAGTTTACTGTAAACTCAAACACAACAACCAACTGGTTTCAGCTTCCTTGTGTTGTACTTCGCTCAGAAGACGGCGCTGGAACAGAATATGTTGTAGTCCGCGGTGATAATTTTGGATGGGGCGGAAGTTATGAGGGGTGCGACATCTCTTCTGACTGGAACTTTGATGAGTTTTGTTCATGGACAAACGGTGCTACATGTACAGTATCTGTAATCAACTGGGGCAACGGTACAGCAGAAGTACGCTATGACCTCGAAAAAGACGGTACAACACACTTCCAGTACTACAAGAATATTAAGGTAGACGCAGACGTATTCTTTAGACTCAAGGGCGATAACGGAACAAACATTACATTTGCAGAATAATTGCCGTGCCGTCAGGTAAAAGAGACTTATTCTTATTGGAGGAAATATGAAACTTAATAAAATTATATTTACAGCTGCCCTTGCTTGTGCAGCAGGATTTGCGGGTGCACAGACAGTAACCCTTAAGGGAAATGTAGACTACACAAATTACGGTGTCATACAGACTTTTTCCAAAGCAGGCGATGCAGACATGGAGCACACAGACCCCGTAGCAGGACTTTCTGATGATGCAGAAACAGTTGTAGACCTTAACCTTAAGGCTGCAAATTTTGAATTCAACCTGGGAGTAAAACTCAACGAATCTGCAGGAGACGAAGGCGACAACGACTACACTGACTATACAGACGGTTACGACGGAACACCTTTCTACCAGGGAAACATGAAGATTGGTTTCTTTAACGACCAGCTCAATGTTTATACAGGAAAATTCGAAGACTTTAACGCAGGTTATTTTGCAGAAGGTCCTGTATTCGGCGACCAGAATATCCGCTACTTTGCTTCAAGTGACATGGGACAGTATTACACAGCACTTAACTTTACACCTTATGTCGTAAGCGGGCTCAAAGTTCTTGTAGGTGTACCTATTCTTCCTGTAGGAGGAAACGGCGTGCAGAACACTGTAGGCGCAAATATGTGGAAGAATCTTTACAAAAAGATCAACGTTGCCGCAGGATACACAATCCCCGGAACAGAATTTTCTGTAACTGCCGGCTGGAGACCCGGAACATATTACACCGGTGTAAAAGCATACGATGCTTCTGCAGTAACAACAGGAGACGACGGTGCATTTACAAAGAGCGCATTTGGCGAAGCATTTCTTGCCTCAGAACTCAAGGGAATTACAGAAGGTCTTGACCTTATTTTTGCAGCAGACTTCCGCTACCGTGACGCAGAGTACACAAAGACAGATGCAACAACTGCAACTGCATTTACCTATGCCGGCATATTCAGTGCAGGAGCCAATATTTCTATGATAGAGGCTCTTCCTCTCCAGGCTGAACTGCGCGTAATGTATGCAAACGACGACTACATCAAGGCAGACGAAAAACTTCTTGGTGGTGAACTGGGAGTTTCAGGACAGCACAAGCTTGCCGGAACAAACTGGGCACTGGGCTTTACACTCAAGGGAAAGTATTCTGTTGACGCACGCGGAACTTCTTACGAAGACGGTGAAGTAAGCGACATTTACTTTGATGACTTTGACCTTGGCGATTTGAACTGTGCAGCATCTGTTGCAGCCGGAAAATCCGCAAATTACATAAGCGCCTATGCAAATCCGTATGTTCAGTACAATCTTTCAAACGGATACATCCGCATGGGAGTCGAAGCACAGTATTCGCAGATCAAAAACGAAGACACATCAAACATGGCAATCAGTTACCGTGTTCCTGTTGGAATCTGCTTTAACTTCTAATCTTGCGGAGGCATGACCAATGAAAATAATCAAATTAATGGGAGCGGTTGCTGCAGCGGCACTTACTGTACTGTCTGTATCTTCCTGCGACCTTGAAGTAAGGGAAAAGCTTTCGCTGCCTTCTGCCGATCTCGGAGACATAGAAGTACCTTATGTCCGTACAGGAAGAATTATTACCGACTCAAAGGTTTCCTATGTAAAAGGAATAAATACAGATACCGGAGTTTCAATCAGTTATTACGTACAGGGTGGCTGTGCCAGCGACTGGGGTATGATTATCGTCACACAAAGCGGCAATATAGGCGGAACCTGTCTTCATTATAAGGAAAATTCCATTTATAAGGCAAATGCCTGGTATGAAGATGCAACAAACACTTACGGCGAAGGTTATACCGGCGAAAACTGGGAGGCATACAAAAATGCCGTAAACTCTGACGAAGGAGCTTATGTAACAATAAACCTTGACTCTGAAAGCGACTGTATCTCCTGGTACCTTAACGGCAATCTGTATGTAACATACAACAGTGGCCGTACAGCAAAGGATGCAGCATTCCCCGATATGTCTGAATGGATTGACAGCATGGTAAAAGAGATAAACATGAACGGCTTTACAATCAATCCTTCTGACTCTTGGGCAAATCAAGGCAATGCCTACAAGGTAATAAAGGATCTGTCTGTAAATAAAGCCATGACGGCAGAAGAAGCAAAGGCAGCTTACGAAGCCTATTCAAAATGAGGAGCAGAATGATGAAAATAAGAAAAATTATCTTAGGTTCTGCAGCCTTGATTGCAGGAGCCGCTCTTGGAGCACAGAATCTGAACTTCCACGGCTACATGGACTATACCAATTTTGCGGTTGGCCAGGAAATAAACAAACTGTCAAAAGACGGGGAGTGGGATGTTTCCGAAGCGTCTGCAGAATACGGTTCTTTCTACAACGGACGTACCGAACTTAACGTAACCGGCGGCGTGGGACCCGTATCTTTTGCAACCGGTGTTCGCCTTGATTCATCTTTGGGCGAATGGTACAACCTTTACCGCGATGTTTCTGCTTCGGGTCTTAACGAAACTATGTTCCACCAGGCAAATATCCGCGTAAGCATGCTGCAGGATCAGCTTGTGCTTCATGCAGGAAAGTTCGAAGAATGGAACTGCGGTTTTATTCTTAACGGATACCAGATGGGCGGTCAGCCTATTTCTGATCTTGCCATGCGCGACTATGGCCAGCACATGACGGGTCTTGAGTGGATTCCCAACATGAGCATTGCAAACGGTGCCCTTGTCGGTTTAAGAATGTACGCAGGCCTTCCGCTTCTTCCGCCGGGACAGGACTATGACTGGACAGAAGCAAACAAGTGGGAAAATCTCTGGAAAAAGACAAAGATTATGGCAGCCTACAAGTGGCTCAGGTACAATCTCCTTTTTACAGCCGGATTCCACAACGAATATTATGCCGGAACAAACAATTCCTGGGCATACGAAAACAATTACAACGACATCTTTTACAGTGAAGCGTTCCTTCAGGCAGATCTTCCGACACTCGTTCCTGGAGTCAAACTTAACGTTTCGTACGATTTGAGATGGCGCAAATCTGAATATGAAGTTCAGTCTGTATCAGGCGATGTTGAAGACTGGTCAAAGACTACTTTTGCACATTACGCGGGCATTTCAGGAAGAACAGAAGCAATTCCTGCATGGCCAATTACATTCGAAAACCGTTTCTTCTATGCAGATGACCATTATCTTTCAATCAACGAAAAGGCTTTGATGGATGCAGTTGCTGTTGGTGTTTCTCATGCCATTCCGGGAACTTCATACAGGATTGGTCTTAATGCAGTCGGAAAATATGCGCAGGATGCAAACGGAACATCCTTTGGTACAACTGACGGTTACGCTCCGACAAACAGCGCACATGCAGACGGTCTTATGGACTTTCACACAGACTGGATGGACGGTCCTAACGTAACAACCACCGGCGCTGCAACACGCTACATCGGTGTTTACGCAAGTCCTTATTTCCAGAAGGATTTCAGCAACGGCTTCTTCCAGATTGCGCTTGAAGTTCAGTACATGAATGTTTCAAACGAAAATGTAGAGGCAAACGGAATCAATTACCGCGTTCCGTTCAAGTTCTGCTTCTGGTTCTAGTCGAAAAAATCACCTCGTGTGATTTTTTCTCTGAGAGTTTTTATCCGCGGTTTTAACCGCGGTAAAAACTCTCAATCTTTTTCGGTAAGACTTGACGCGCCGTCCTTGGCGCTCGTTTACGGTTGTAGAACGCTTTTCACTTCGGCCATTTGTGTTCGATAAGAGACTGTCTTTTTACGATAACCGCGGTAAAAACTCTCAATCTTTTTCGGTAAGACTTGACGCGCCGTCCTTGGCGCTCGTTTACGGTTGCAAGTGCGCTTTTGCACTTCGTGTGATTTTTTCTTGCTAAGCGACTGTCTTTTTACGGTAACGCGCCGTCCGGCTTTTAACTGCGAACTTTCTAAAAGCGGCTTCTTACAAAATTACGTTTTTCTAAAAATATTTCTTGCAAAACAACCACCAAGGCCTTATATTTAAATTAACTTAAGTTTATAAGAGGGAGTATAAAAAATCCGTCAAAATGGTGCCGGCTTTTTTAACTCATGTTCGCTTAGCAAACTAGTTTGCTAAGCGAACTTTCTTATACAACTGCGTTTTTCACTGTTCATGGAGGTGTGCTATGGAAAAAGTTGTTTTTTATCGCTGTATTCATTGCGGTAATATTGTAGAAATGGTTAATTCTTCCGGCGTCAATGTTGTATGCTGCGGGGAAAATATGACTGCCCTTGTTCCCAATACAACGGATGCCAGTACAGAAAAACATGTTCCCGTTGTAGAAGTAAAGGACGGTACTGTCAGTGCAAAAGTCGGTTCCGCCGAGCACCCCATGACAGAAGAACATTATATCCAGTGGATTTACCTTGTTACAGACAAAGGTGTCTACCGCCGCAACTTAAAGCCGCTTTCAAAACCTGAAGTTCAATTTGCACTTAAAGACGAAAAGCCACTCGAAGTTTACGCTTACTGCAATCTTCACGGTTTGTGGAAAGCAGATTGCTGACAAAAAGAAAATGGTAAAAAAAAGCGGCTGTTCCCTTATCAGACAGCCGCTTTTTTTAGTTTAATGGAGCCTTTAAAAATTGCAATTTTTAAAGGCAACTCTGAAAATGCGATGTTCTAAGTCGCGCTATTATAGCGAATTAGAACTCGCTGGGAATCTCTGGAGATTCCCTTACTTATTTAAGAATGCTGAATCCCAGATCCTTGATGTCTTTTGCGAATGTAAGAACTGTGTTCTTTGAACCGGCCATTGGTGTTGTTCCCATTCCCGGAATCTTTGCAAGAACGCTGTTGGGTACAGTAATGATGTCACACTTGCATTCGTCTGCTTCTACCAGGTTGTAGAGTTCGCGTGTAGAAGCCCAGAGGCTCATTGTTCCCGGCTTTGAGCGGCAGATTTTTGAAGTCTTTTTCATAACAGGAATAGGATCAATTCCTGAGTCTGCAAGGCGTCCTGCAAATACAGAAACGATGTTCTTTGTTCCGGCCTTGAAAGCGTGAACGGCTGCACGAACCTGTGCAATAGTGAAAATGGCAGTTACGTTAAGCTGGATTCCCTGCTCAGAAAGCTTTTTGATAAGCGGGGCAGTAGAAGTTCCGTCTGTAAGCATAATTGGAATCTTTACAAATACGTTCTTTCCGAGAGCGCTTATAACCTTTGCTTCCTTTTCCATTGTTTCAAAGTCATCACCAAAAACTTCAAAGCTAAGGGGAAGATCAGGAATTGCAGCGCAAACTTCCTTTGCAAAAGTAACATAGTCAGTAACTCCTGCTTTCTTCATAAGGCTGGGGTTTGTTGTAAATCCCGTTACATAACCTTTCTTGTATTCTGCGATCATCGCATCCTTGTCTGCACCGTCTGCATAAACAGCAACCTTCAACTGTTTAAAAGTCATTTTCTTTCACCTCGAAAAAATTGATATATACCTATTTTATCTGATTTTAATCAGATGTCAAGCCGTAAGATAAGTAACAAACTTAAGTTTTAAGTCTGCTGCTTTGTATTTTTCTCTAGCGCAGGATTTTGTTCAGAATCTTGTCTTTCTGCCGCCAGTTTTTGTCTACTTTTACCTGAAGATCAATGTCTACCTTGTACGGGAAAATCTTGCGGCATTCTTTCATTGAAGCAACGCGTATGTCTTTGATCATTGAAGCGCCTTTGCCTATGACAATTCCTTTCTGGCTGTCACGTTCAACATAGATTGCGGCCCTTACCTTAAGAAGATTTTCCTTTGCCATTTCCATATGGTCAACGGTAACGTAAATTGCATGCGGAATCTCTTCCTTGAGCCTGTTGATTGCGTTTCCACGTATAATTTCTGAAATCCTAAAGTCAACTTCCTGGTCAGTGTAAAATTCTTCGGGATAAAGATGCGGTGCTTCGGGAGCCAGATCGTAAAGGGCCTTGAGAACATCGTTTACATTTACATCATCTTTTGCACTTATTTCAATAACACGGTTCTTTGGAAAATCTGGAAAAAAATCTTCTATAAATTCATGTGATTTTGCTGCATTTGACTTGGGATCTTCTGTTTTGTTTATTGCAATAACCAGCTTGTCAGAAAAAGGAGAAGCCATTTTTGCAATAAGCTGTTCTTCTTCACCGTGTTCTCGTGTTGAATCAAGAATGTAAAGAATAGCGTCACTATCCTTTATCTGGTCAGAAGCAATTTTTGTAAGCTTAAGGTTCAGCTTTTTGTCGCTTATGTGAAGTCCGGGTGTATCAATAAAGACAAGCTGACCCAAAGAAGTGTTTACTATTCCTTTGATTGCGTTTCTTGTTGTCTGCGGAATTTCTGAAACAATGCTTATTTTTTCACCGCTGGCCGTGTTCAGAAAAGTGGATTTTCCTGCGGATGGCCGCCCAATGATAGAAACCATTGCTGTTTTGGGGCCTGCCTTCGGAATTTCGTAATCTTCGTTTTCTGTTGTGGTTAGTGTATCCATGAACTTATTATAGAACAAAAAGCCTCTGTTCTGCAATATTCTTGAGTTGGTGAGTTAAGCCGTTATTCCCCTTTACGTGTGCAGAATCTTAAAATAAACAAAAAGTATAACAAAATACTCTGATTTTTTATAAAAAGGGCTTAAATTCCCTTGAATTTACGTATTTTGTATTTTTTCATGTAGAAGAAAAAAATACAATTTGCTATAATCGCAAATTATGGAATTAATACAGACTTTACCCGGAAACCCTATGCCTCTAGGAGCTTCAGTCGTTAACGGGGGTGTTAATTTTGCAGTTTTCAGCAGAAATGCCACAAGAGTAATTCTTGAGTTCTTTAAAAATTCAGAAGACTGTGAGCCATATGCCCAAATTGAATTTGACCCTGAGGTAAACAGAACCGGCGATGTATGGCATGTTTTTGTACCCGGAATAAAACCGGGCGATCTTTATCTGTATCACGTTGACGGTCCTTTTGAACCTTCTGCCGGTCACCGCTTTAATGTAAAGCAGCTTCTTTTTGATCCCTATGCAAAGGCACTTACGCCTGTATCTTTGTTTCATAATCTTCCGCCGGTGTACAGAACGCCTGTAGACAAAACCGACGTTGAACTTGCAGAAAGCCATTATCATTTTCAGTTCCCCAAGTGCGTTGTGGTCAACGATTCTGACTTTGACTGGCAGGGGGACAAGCCGCTTAATATTCCGCTTTCAGAAAGCATAATTTACGAAACACATGTAAAAGGTTTTACAGCCGGCAAAAACGCAAATGTTTCTAACCCTGGAACATACGCCGGTTTTATAGAAAAGATTCCTTATTTAAAGAGTCTGGGCATTACATCTGTTGAATTTCTTCCTATTTATGAGTTCGATGAGTACGAGAATACAAACGTTAATCCCCGTACCGGCGAACGCATGAAAAATTACTGGGGTTACAGCACAATAGATTTTTTTGCACCAAAAGCAGGCTATTCCGCAGACAAGACACCGGGCGGTTGTGTACGCGAATTCAAAACACTTGTACGCGAAATGCACAAAGCAGGCCTTGAAGTTATTCTTGACGTTGTATTCAACCACACGGCAGAAGGCAACGAACACGGCATTACGCTCAACTTCCGTGGTTTTGAAAACAGCGTGTACTATACCCTTGTAGGAAGCCATAAAGAATATTACATGAACTTCAGCGGCTGCGGAAACACAATGAACTGCAATCATCCTGTCGTAGAAGCGTATATCCTTGACTGCTTAAGATACTGGGTTCTTCAGTATCATATTGACGGTTTTAGATTTGATCTTGCAAGTATACTCAGCCGCGGTCCTGACGGAACAATCATGCAGTATCCGCCGCTTTTGAATGCAATTTCAGAAGATCCGGTGCTTCATTCCACAAAAATCATTGCAGAACCGTGGGATGCAGGCGGTGCTTACCAGCTGGGTGGCTTTCCTGGAGGACGCTGGGCTGAATGGAATGACCGCTTCCGTGACGACATAAGGCGTTTCTGGCGCGGCGACGAATATGTTTCTACATCAGCAGCAACAAGAATAAGCGGTTCGAGCGACCTTTTTGCACTTTCGGGAAGAAAACCGTGGCACAGCCTCAACTACATAACATGCCATGACGGCTTTACTATGAATGATCTTGTAAGCTACAACGGCAAGCACAATGAGCAGAACGGTGAAGGAAACCGCGACGGTACTGACAGCAACTGGAGCTACAATCACGGTTACGAAGGTCCTACGGCAAATCCGCATATAGAAAAGCTGCGTTCAAAACAGATGCGCAATTTTATACTTACGCTTCTTATTTCGCAGGGAACACCAATGCTTCTGGGTGGCGATGAATTCCGCCGTGGACAGCAGGGAAACAACAATGCGTACTGTCAGGACAATGATATAAGTTGGTTTGACTGGACTAACGTAAATCTAAATGATAGGCTTATCACATTTACAAAAAGAGCCATTGCTTTAAGAAAAGCGCATGCCGTATTCCGCAGAAAGGATTTCTTTCACGGAGACAAAGCTGGTGCTTCTCCCGATATCCAGTGGTACAACATAGACGGAAGCAATCCTGACTGGAACAAGCTGTCAAGGTTCCTTGCATTCCGGCTGGGCGGTTCCTATTGCATTAATGACGACGGAACACCCGACAATGATTTTTATATTGCCGCCAATACAGACAGGCAGGACGCTATGGTTACAGTACCGACACTTACCGACGGTAAACGCTGGTACCGCGTAGCCGACACTTCCATAGATGCCGATGATGCAATCGTTTTGACGGACAAGGCAGAAAAGTTACGGGCTCAGGAGCGCTATATTGTTCCTGCCGGCTCATTAATTATTTTGATTGCTAAATAAAAGAAAAGTTCTTAGGAGGAACAAATGACTTTTGATGCAGAACAGTTTAAGGCGAATCTTACCGCACGTCTTCGCAGACAGTATGGTAAAGACATTTCCCAGGCAAACAAGCACGATCTCTTTGATGCAGTAAGTGCAAGTGCGCTTGAGATTATTATGCCGAACTGGATGGAAACACGCAGGGAATACGAAGCAAAGCCTACAAAGCAGCTTTATTACCTTAGTGCTGAATTCCTCATGGGTCGTGCTCTCAGCAACAATCTTATCAATTCCGGAATTATGGAGCAGGTAAAGGACGTTCTTAAGGGCATGAACATCAACTACGACATGATCGAGGACGAAGAGCCCGATGCAGGTCTTGGTAACGGTGGTCTCGGACGCCTGGCAGCGTGCTTCCTGGATTCTATCGCTACATTGCAGTACCCCGGTCATGGATACGGAATTCGCTATGAGTACGGAATGTTTGAGCAGCATATCGAAAACGGATATCAGGTTGAATACCCCGACAACTGGCTTAAGCACCGCGATCCGTGGGAAGTAAAACGTTCAGACCTTTCTGTTACCGTAAAATTCGGCGGACAGATCAAGTACGGAAAGACTCCGGACGGTCAGGACCGTTTCTATATCGAAAATGCAGAGGAAGTTACAGCAACTCCTTATGATATGCCTGTTGTAGGATATGGATGCAATACTGTAAATACTCTTCGCCTGTGGCAGGCAAGCAGTCCTAACGGTTTTGACCTTCAGCTCTTCAACGACATGCAGTACCACCGTGCTGTAGAAAGACAGAATGATGCAGAAGACATAAGCCGCGTTCTTTACCCGAACGATTCAGGTCCCAGCGGAAAGGAACTTCGCCTTCGCCAGCAGTATTTCTTTACTTCAGCATCTCTGCAGGATCTTATACATCACTTTGTAAATACAGTCGGAACAGATTTCTCTAAGTTCCCGCAGTATCACGTGATTCAGCTTAACGATACACACCCTGTAGTAGCAATCCCCGAACTTATGCGCATTCTTATGGATGAGTACAATGTAGGCTGGAATGATGCTTGGAGTATCGTTCAGAAGACATTTGCTTATACAAACCACACAATTCTTGCCGAAGCCCTCGAAAAGTGGCCTATTGACATCTTCCAGAGACTTCTTCCGAGAATCTACCAGATTGTAGAAGAAATCAACCGTCGCTTTATGATTGAACTGCGCCAGAAGTTCCCCGAGGACTATGACAAGCAGAACCACATGTCAATAATCCACGACGGTAAAATCTATATGGCATGGCTTGCAATCCACGCTTCATTCAGCGTAAACGGTGTTGCAGAACTTCACACAAAGCTTCTTAAAGAGCAGGAACTCAAGAACTGGAATGCCATTTACCCGCAGAAGTTTAATAACAAGACAAACGGTGTTACACAGCGCCGCTGGCTTTTGAGCTCCAACCCTGAACTTGCTGAATTCATTACTGCAAGAATTGGACACGGTTGGGAAACAGACTTGAGCAAGCTTAAGGGACTCGAAAAGTTTGTTGATGATGAAAAGTCAATTGACGAACTTATTGCAATCAAGCTTCACAACAAAGAGCGCCTTGCAGACTGCCTCAAGCACACGCAGAATGAATTCCTTGACCCTGAAAGCATTTTTGACACCCAGGTAAAGCGTCTTCATGAGTACAAGAGACAGCTTCTCAACGTTCTTCACATTATGTATCTTTACAACAGAATTGTTGAAGATCCTTCTTACAATCCGCCGGCACGCACATTTATCTTCGGAGCAAAGTCTGCTTCCGGATACCGCCGTGCAAAGCAGATTATCAAGCTTATCAATACTGTTGCTGAGCGCGTAAACAACGACCGCCGCGTTGGAGGAAAACTCCGCGTTGTATTCGTAGAAAACTACCGCGTTTCAATGGCAGAAAAGATTATTCCTGCCAGCGATGTTTCAGAGCAGATTTCTACTGCAGGATACGAAGCTTCAGGTACTTCAAACATGAAGTTTATGATGAACGGCGCCCTTACACTTGGAACCCTTGACGGAGCAAATATCGAGATTGTAAATGAAGCGGGTGAAGACAACGCATTTATCTTTGGTCTTACAGCAGATGAGATCATCAAGATTAACAGCGAACATTCTTACAATCCGCAGAAGTATCTTGACCGCAGCCCGGCTCTTGCCAAAGTTGTAAACCAGCTTGTTGACGGAACATACGATCTTACAGGACAGCAGTTCAAGGAACTTTATGACTCTTTGGTTTACGGAATTGAAGGTCAGCGTCCTGACGTTTATTATGTTCTTGCAGACTTTGATTCTTATGTTCAGGCTCAGGAAAAAGTTGCAGCCGAATATACAGACAGAAAATCATGGGCAAGAAAGACACTTATTAATATTGCCAACAGCGGAAAATTCTCAAGTGACCGCACTATTGAGGATTATGTACGCGACATCTGGCACCTTAAAAAGGTTGTAGTAAAATAATCCGAAGTATCGAAAACTGAATTTTTAATTCGGTTTTAGGTTGCTTTCTGATTTTACTGAACTTTTCGCATTCTGCTCGCCGTGGATTTTTCTGCGGCGGGCATTTTTTCTTCAAATTTAAAATTCAGGAAAAAAAGATGAATTATAAAAGCCATTCCGTTCTTTCAAGCCTTGGACTTATTCTGACCGCAGCAATCTGGGGCTTTGCTTTTGTCATTGTTAAAGACAGCCTTGATTATGTAGGCGCGGTTTGGATGATTGCGTTTAGGTTTACAATAGCAGCCGTAATTCTTGCCGCAATTTTCTATAAAAAATTTGCACTTTTTAACCGCAGCTATCTTGTTCACGGGGTGGTTCTGGGGCTTTTTCTTTTTCTGGCATATCTTTTCCAGACTATAGGCTGCAAATTCACTACTGCAGGAAAAAACGCCTTTCTTACGACAGTTTACGTTATTCTTATTCCGCTTATAGGATGGCCAATGCGCAAAAAGAGACCGTCGTGGTATGTTTTTGTTGCGGCTGTAATGTCTGTAACAGGAATAGGACTTCTTGCCCTTCAGAATGACGGCGGAAATGTTTTTGACATTAACATGGGCGACACGCTTACCCTTATTTGCGGTATTTTTTATGCACTCCATATTCTTTTTGTAGAAAAATACGACGAAACCGAAGATCCTGTTTTTCTGACAGTCCTTCAGTTTGCATTTGCAGCTCTTTTCGGCTGGATTGTGTCGCCTTTTATGACAGATCCAAAACTTAACGGACCGTTCCCGCTGGAATATCTTTCAAACCCGCGCGTTATTCTTTCCATGATGTATCTTGGTGTTTTCAGCACGATGGTTGCTTTCTTTTTGCAGAATGTGTGTCTTAAATTTGTTCCGTCTGCACTGGCGTCACTTTTCCTTTCGCTTGAGTCGGTGTTCGGTGTTCTGTTTAGCACACTGCTTTTGGGCGAGCATCTTTCGCTAAGGATGTGGGCTGGCTGTGTTCTTATTTTTGGCGCGCTTATGATGGCCGAAGTTATTCCGAATATAAAACGGCACAAAAGTGATTCTGCCATTGCATAAATTTGCATAAAATCTGTATAAATTATTGACACTTAACAGGATTAATTTTATACTTAGAAAGGTTAGGGACAACGACGTTTTGTACGTTCGAAGTCCCTATTTTTATTTGGAGGACAATATGAAAAAAATTGCATTGATTGCCGGTGCCGTTGTGGCGGTTCTTGCACTTACAGGATGCTCAAAAAAGCAGGAAGCAGCAAAGAAAGGTGAATTTACTGTAGAAGCAGGTAAACTTAAAGTCGCTATGGAAATCGGTTACCCGCCTTTTGAGTATTTTGCAGAAGACGGAAAGACACCGACAGGTTTTGATGTTGAACTGGGAAAGGCTGTTTCTGAACGTCTTGGACTTTCTGTTGAATTTGTAGATACAGCATGGGACGGAATTCTTGCCGGACTTGATACTGACCGCTATGACTGCATTATGTCTGCCATGACAATTACCGATGAGCGCAAGGCAAACTATGACTTTTCTACACCATATATTGGAAACGGACAGGCAATAATTCTTACAAAGGATTCAAAACTTTCTATCGCTGCTCCTGAAGATCTGAAAGGTCTTAAGGTAGGATACCAGGCAGAAACAACAAGTGATTTTTATCTTGAAAAATATGCCGCAGCACACGGATTCACATATGTTCAGAATGAGTACGACAAAGTTATGAACGCCTACAAGGATCTTGAGTTCGGAAGAATAGATGCTGTTATCAGCGACAGCCTTGTTGCCGTTTCTTATCTTGGAAAGCCGGACACTGTTTTCAAGCAGGTTTGGGCAGGTACTCCCGACGATTACTTCGGTGTCTGCGTAAAGAAGGGAAATAAAGCACTTCTTGACAAGATTAATTCTGCTATTGCCGACATGAAGGCAGACGGAACAATGACCAGGATTTACATGAAGATTTTCAATGTAGATCTTTCTGATAGCATTAAAGACGTTCAATAGTTTTTTAACAGAAAAAAACTTGTTTGGATCAGAAGGTTCTGCTTTCTGATTCAAACACTTTTTATTATGTAAGGGGTTCTGTTTAATATGGATACTTTGGAAAAAATCATCAGATGGATTCCTCAGCTTTTGGACGGCGCGAGGATAACTGTTTTACTTACATTGTGTGCTGTTACGGCAGGACTTTTTTTAAGTATTTTTCTTGCTCTTGGAGAAATGTCCAAATCCAAAATTATCAGAGGTATCTGCCATGCGTATGTTTTCTTTTTCCGCGGCACGCCTCTTTTGATGCAGCTTTATTTTGTATATTACGGCCTTCCCGAAATCAACAAGGCTCTTACCATAAACAATCAGTTTCTTGCGGCATTTATTGCCTATTCACTTAACTGCGGTGCATACTGTTCTGAAATAATCCGTGCCGCAATTCAGTCTATTGACAAGGGGCAGTTCGAGGCCAGCAAGGTTC
>ERZ1031540.4-NODE-4-length-48746-cov-7.255735_pt1 | contig 48746 bp, 64 predicted proteins | sample MGYA00519031_ERZ1031540 | MGnify/ENA primary metagenome ERZ1031540 (study PRJEB33719, sample SAMN04261166) | wastewater metagenome | biome: rural village; feature: human; material: feces | host: Homo sapiens | place: El Salvador | collected 2013-01-07 ... | reverse complement strand
GTTAGTATTAAGACTCTATATTTCGATGTCGGCAATGCAATGAAGGGGATTTGTGACAAGCTCTACTCCCGGAGCCGACCAAAAGCAGTTGATACGAAAATCAACAGCTACATCGTGGTATACTTTCCATCTAGTATCTACAATAACGAGATGAACTCAAGTGGAGTTTACAATGATTTCACCACTACAGCTCAAATCGAATTGTATGTGCGCGATAAAGCTTCAGCAAGAAATCCAAACACATTTGATGTATCTAGCGTTGACGAGAAAGTCCAGGAGATTATGGACAGATTTCCAATCTCCACAAAAAATCTCATTGTTTCCAATCCTCGTATAACACTACAGACAGACGATGGCGCAGGTTTTTCCGTGACAATCATACAGGGAAGGTTACGCACGAAATAAGTATTCAGGTATAACAATTTAAAATATTTTAGATTATGGCTATGACAACTATTGACAAGATGAAGGACATTTTCAATGGTCCTAAAACTCTGCTCTACTCAAAGGCTATTACCGATTTGAGCAAGGCTACAGTTGACATCACCCCAGAGGTTGAGCTTCCGGTTACCGTTGACTCGCTGAAGGCGACTATGGATGACCCAACCATCAACCACTACAAGGTTATCGGTCTTGCAGGCGACTGGGCAACTACCGCAGAGCTCGGCGACTTCAACGTAGAGTTCGTTGTTCCTTCCAAGGCTAAGGACTTGCTGACAATTATGTTCGGCGAGGATGCTATCACCGAGCTGACCAAGGTTACCCTGAAGGGTACAGGTGACGCTACTCTCGACGCTACTACCGGCTTTACAGGTATCGCTGTTGAGCCTAAGAAGTTCAAGATCAAGGGCACTATCGTTATCGTTGACGACGAGAAGGAGAACCTCATGGTTATTACCAACATCGCTCTCTACGCTACCTTGCAATGGGATAACTCTGGTACTGAGCCTGTTGCGTTTAAGTTCTCAGGTTCTATCGAGGGTGCAGGTAAGCGTAGCATCGCTTGGCTTACTAAGGCTCCAGCTGCTGGTGAACCAGGCATTGGCGGTTAATCAAGTAAAGGCTTCTTTAGGTAATTAGATTCAGGATAACAAACCGTTGGGCGGCAGGCTAATCAACAGCCGTGCCGCCCTTCTTCATTTAATAGCATACAATCATGGCAGAAGAAAAGAAAATAGAGCAGCCTTCAGTGGACTTGCAGGAGTTGCTTGACAGCGTGCTGCACGACGAGCCTACCGAGTTCGTGTTCCGTGGAAAGAAGCACAAGCTCGGTTGGCTTCGCAAGGGAACAATGAGCAGGTGTTCCCACATCAGGGCAAAGGAGAAGAACGAATGGAAGCGTAACGTCAAGATTTGCGTCTGCATCCTCCTTAACAACATTTGGAAGATACGAGCCTTCTACTGGCTTTACTGGCGTTGGCTCTACTACATCAAGGATGTGGATGTGGCCGAGGTTCTGAGGGTACTCGATGTTTCTAAAAAAAAAATTCCATCGAACGCATTCTCACTGGCTACCATATTAGCGACCGGGATGACGGACGTGATGATGACGATGACGAGGAGCGAAGTAAAAGCTATCCAAGCAGAACAAGCTGGGGAGCAGCCTTCTCACTAGCGGAGAAGTTCGGCTTCCTCTTTCAGCGCAAGTACTTCATTGCAGCATACGACTACTGGTGGGGCTATTCATCGGCGCAGATTGACCTCATGGTTGCAGACCAGCCTCTTGTCGTCTATCCAAAGACCAAGAAGGAAGGTGGTCCAAAGAATCACACAAAGAAGGAGATGGATGACCTATACGACAGGTGGATGGAGAAAAAGAAGAAAGAAGGAAGTCTTGTTGGCAAGAAGATAAGTCTTCCAGATTACTTAAACAATAAACTCTAATTTTAAAAATATTCAGGATATGGCAGGTGGAAATATGGGAGACCTCAGTTTCTCGCTCACTCTAAAATCGAGAATTGAAGAGGAAACCAAAAAGATTATCAGAGAATTAAACAAGGTTGATTCTACTGGTAAGCAGGCACAGAATGCTTTGGAAGCAATATCCGAAGCAACAAAAGGTATTGGAGATAAGGGAGGTCGTAGTTTTGAAAAGCTAAACAACTTCGTTAAAGAATTACGTCGTAATATTGGCGTATTTTCAAGCGAAGATTTCTTCAGTTCGAAAAAACTCCAGCAGTTGGAGTCTGTCCAGGACGGATTGTACAAAATAGGCCGCATACTCGGAGAGGTGTCCAAGGAAGGTGCTGGATTCAACATATTTCCTAACAGCGTTGCAACTGAGGCAAACAAGGCAGAGAGAGAACTTTATAAGTTATCTTCTATTATTGACGAAATCAATAAACGCCATGGTGAAGGCATACAGATGTTTGGCGTCGATTCAACGAACAACATACGTCAGTCGTTGTCAGAGCTGTCTAAATACAGAACTGAATTAGAACAGATCAGGAATAACAGAGGTATTCATCCTATCACAGGACTCACTGCAACTGATGTCGTAAAGAGTTCCGGGTATCTTAATGCTATAGATAAAGCAAATACTTATGCAAAGGTTATAAAGGACGCAGCACGCGAGGCAAAAGAGGCAGAGAGGCAACGCCAGAATGATTTGAAGAACACGGAGCGTCGGTATGATTCTCTCGGAAATAAGGTTCGCCAGCTCCGCTCTGAATACAGCCGAGGAATTTCTGTCGGAGCAGATGTTAGTAAAGCAGAAGCTGAGATTAGCAGGCTCCTTTCTTTAATGAGGGATCTTAGAACTATCAAAGACAGACTCAATTCAGAGAACTGGAAGAATAGCCTCGGTATGCTTGGCAATATCGGTAGTGGCCACGATACCACATTAGCTTCTAGGGTTCTTCAAGATCAGAAAGCAGTAAACCAAGAGGTTCAGAAAGGTATCGAGCTTGAACAGAAGCGCCAGCAGGAGATTGCTCAGACGGCTGCAAAGGTTCAGTCTGATTTGGTCCGCAGCTTCGAGAGAGCCAACAGTCATGCAGGAAAGCTGAATTCAACCGTGCAGGATTTGAAGTCACTTTTCTTGCAGGGAGGTCTTGTGTTCGGCGCACAGCAGTTCGCCATGAGCATCATCACAACTGGTGGTGAGATAGAGAAGCAGCATATCGCTCTTCAGTCCATCCTTGGTGACATGCAGAATGCGAACACAATGTTTAACCAGATTAAGGAACTCGCTCTTAATTCGCCATTTACGTTCTCTGAGTTGAACCGAGATGTTAAGCAGTTGGCTGCGTATGGCGTGGAGTACGACCAGCTTTACGATACAACCAAGAGACTTGCAGATATGTCTTCCGGCCTTGGCGTTAGCTTCGATCGTATCGCATTGGCGTTCGGACAGGTTCAGGCTCGTGGCTGGCTCGATGGTAAGGAACTCCGTCAGATTGCTTATGCAGGTATTCCTCTGCTCGAAAAGTTATCTGAGTTCTACTCTAAGCAAGAGGGTCGAAATATCTCTACATCAGAGATTAAGACTCGTATATCAAGCAGAGATGTAAGTTTTGATGACGTGAAGTCCATCTTCTGGCAGATGACTGATGCTGGTGGTCAGTTCTACAATATGCAGCAGGTTTTGAGCGAGACATTGCTTGGCCGCTACAACAAGCTGAAAGATGCCTGGGAGATTATGCTTGCCGACTTTGCTAACGGAAAGAATATTATAGGTGGAACTTTCAAGGGTATTCTTGATGTTATTACAAATCTCGTGCAGCAAATTCACGTCTTAGGCCCTGCTATGGTTGCAGCATTCGCCGGACCTGCTCTTATGCGCGGAGTAAAGATTTTGGAAGGCGGCATCGGAAAGAGAATACTGAACTCAAAGGGGAATATTGCGAAAGAAGCAGAACTTAAGCTCTTGCGTGGCGAGAATATAACTCCTGTAGAGAAAAAGATTCTTCAGTACAAAAATCAGATTCGGATTCAGGATATTCAAGCACTCGCAAAGGCAAATGCGATAACAAAAGCTGAACTAAGACGCTTGTATGTTACCGGTCAGATAACCAAGGAGATGTACAAGCAAGGTATGGCTCTCACCAAACAGGAGGGTCAGGTAAACAGAATCTCACTTAGTGGATTTCTGAAGGGATTGGCTAGCCCTAGCAAATGGGGAGCAGCAGGAGGTTTGCTTCTCGGAGGCTTGAAGTCCGGATTCAGTTCTATCATCGGCTTTCTTGGTGGTCTTCCAGGAATAGCTATATCTGCCGGATCTGCAATCTTTGCATACTACTGGCAGAAGCATCAGCAGCTGAAACAGGATATGGAGACTACGGCTGACGAACTGAAAGACAGGTACACTCAGATCGGCGAGTTCCTTCGCGATAACGATGCAGATAAAGCCATTAAGGACGGCGATGAGAAAGAGATAGAAAACCTCATTGACGCATATAAGGAAAAGCTTAAGGAGATTGCTCCTGAAAAGGAGAATGCTTTCACTATGAGCCTTCTCGAAAAGAAATCGAATGAGGACAGACTTAAGTATCTCAAAGAACAGCTCATTCTTCTCAAGCAGGTTGAGGAGAGTACTCAGAAATCTCTTTCGGACGAGGGTACATACAAGGGATTCGACGAGAAGCTGTCTTCTGCAAAGGAAATAGCAGAAGCATTCTCTTCAGCATCCGCAAAGGCGAATATGGTTAATGCCACCCAATCCGACTTCGCTAGCTTCAACTCCTGGGAGGAAAAGTATAAGGATGAGGTGAAAGCCATGCGCGATTATCTCATTGATGAGCTTGGAGATATTAGCAACAGCCCGAAGTTGCAGGGTAAGGCTAACCAGATTCTTTCGTCATTCTTTGCAAAGCAGGGATGGAACCAGGATGTTTCTGATCAGTTCCGTGCTGACGTTCTTAATGCGATGGGTGTTGAAACTGGCTTCTACGAGAATAAATTCAAGGATGCTCTCGATAACGCAGTAAACACTTCGTTTCCTTGGATTGGTGACAAGATTCGCAACAACCAGGAATTGACAGATGCAGAGAAGGTCCAGGTTTCAAACATGATGAAGGATGCTGCGGCTCAGGTTCAGAAAGACTATCCTTTTGCATCAGACGCATTGAAGCGAATGCTTGCGGCTGATAGATTCGAGGCTGTCATTCATCTCGTATTCAGGAACGATGACTCGGACCTCACTCAACAGCTCGAAAAGAATCTCAAGGGTAGTGGTTATGACTACCATGAGAAGAACAAGTACGTCAAGAGTTGGGGAAAGGATGCCGGAGACGACTACGATAAAGCAAAGAGCAACGCAGAGTCGGACATTACTGCTGCCAAAAAGGAACTCAACACCAGAAAGAAGATGCTTGCGCTGGGCAATCTTTCTCTCGATGAGTTTACACAGAAGCAGAAGGAGTACGAACTTAAGATGCAGGCTTATCATGATAACTGGGGCGAATGGTTTACTGGTGACGACAAAAAGAAAAACAAGAAAACCGGTGGACGTAGGTCAGATAAGGCTCTTGAAGATTTGAGGAAGCGCATCGACTTATACAAGAAGATGTATGCTGAAATCAAGAAGTTTAAGGAGCTTTATGGAGAAGGTGCTCTTGGTCAGCTTGCTAATGACGGAGAGTTTGAGGCTATATTCAATGATAAAAAAAGGTTCCCTATCTCCGACTACACCAATTATGAGACCTCTATTAAAGAACTCTTGAAGACTCTTCCGGCCTCAACAAGGGAGAGATTGGACTATGCTGCAAACGAGAAGGCTGGCATTCAAACTGAAAACCGAAAGCTTCTCGAAGACCAGCGCAGAGAGGAACTGAATGTACTCAATAAGCAACTTGATACTATATCTGAGCAGTATGAGACATACAAGAAGATATATGAGCTGACAGGAAACAAGAAGGGTTCAGAAAACATAGCTTTCGGCGGAACTGTCCAGTTTGATACATACAAGAGGTTCCTGGAGGAGCAGCTCGATATTGCGGTAAAGCACGACAACGTTCAGTCCGGCCTTAACTTGACTACGGACGAGGTTAAGGGAATGAGTCTTGAAAATGTCAAGGATAAGTATGGCGAGGAGACTCGTGTTTACGATATCCGCAAGAAACTGGAAGATGAGAACAACAAGATCAAGAAGGAGACCATCGACCTGATGGCTAGTCTTATTGAAAAGAATGCAACCATCGCACAACAGATTGAGGATGAAAACCGCAAATACGAGAGACAGCTTGAACTCATCAAGGGCATCGAAGACCCACAGATGAGAGACAGAGCCAAGGCCGGAGCCACAAAGACTCACAACGAGAATGTGGCAAAGCTTCAGTTCGATCAGTTCAAGCAGGAGTCTGACTGGGTTGCTATCTTTGATGACCTTGACAGGGTGTCTTCCGCTACAATCAACTCGATGATTGAGAAGATTGACCAGTTCTCCATGACTACCGGCCTGTCTGTAGAATCAATCAAGCAGTTGAGGGATGCCTTGGATAAGCTCAGAAATGAGCAGATTGGCAGAAACCCGTTCGGCTTCATCTTCGGAGGGGTGAATCGCGGTAAGGCTATCGGAAAGTTCATAAATGAGCGTCTTGGCGGCATGGATGATACCGCGAAGATATTCGTCAGCAAGGAGGAGGCTTCGAGACTCGGAATCGCTGGCGGCGTAAGAACCAAGGCGAGCCTGAAGAATGATCAGCAGTCAGCATACGCAGACTCGTCTAAGGCCATCTCTGAACTTGCGACGAAGATGCAGGCGCTCAGCATGGTTCTTGACCCGGTAATCAATCTATTCAAGGCTATGGGCGAAGAGGATTCAATCCTTGGTCAAATTGTTGGTGGAGCATCAGGCGCATTCTCTTCGGCAGCAAGTACAGCCGGGGCTTTTGATACCCTCGGCAAAATGAAGGGTCTCGGGTTTCTCAAAGGTGCTGGTCCATACGCAGCAGCCGCTTCCGCAGCGTTGAGCATTGGCGGCTCGCTCATCAAGGCGTTCGGTGCAGACTACAGCAGCTACAACAAGGCGAAGGCTGAGTACGACAACCTGACCTCAATTTGGGATTCTCTCATCTCCAAGAAGACTGAGTACATGAACATCCATTGGGGTACAGAGGCTACAGAGGCATCAAAGGAAGCCCAGGAAATGCTTAAGGCGGAGATTGAGCAGACTAAGGTTATCGCGCAGAAGAGGCTCAATGCCGGTGCGTCAGCTGGCTCCCACTCTATCAAATATAGAATGTGGAAGGGTTCCTATAAGTACAATGGTCAGAACTGGCGTGATGTTGCCGGAGAAATCTCTTCGAAGTACGGAGTCCAGTTCAACGGAATGGAAGACATGCTCAACATGAACGCTGATACATTGTCGAAGATTAAGAAGGATTACACTGGTCTTTGGGCTAACATGGACTCAGATTTCAGAGATTACCTGGAAAAGCTCATTCAGTATGGCGAGAAGGCCGATGACATAATTGAGGCTCTTACAGAGAAACTGACCGGTAACAAGTTCTCTGACTTGGTGTCTTCCTGGGGCGACGCAATGTCGACTATGGCCAATGGGTATGAAGACTTGGTGGATGGCTTTGAAGGAAAATTAAAGGACGCCATCTTGAACTCCATGATTGAGAATACATATGGAGACAAAATCAAGGCCCTTCTGAAGAAGACTCAGGGGTACGCAGAGAATGATGACAAGATTAAGGATTCCAACGGAAATGTTATTTCAGAATACACAGGAGCCGAGTATGCCGACGTAAAGAACAGCACAGATGAGCTCTCAAAGCAAATCGAGGCAACGAGAGATTACCTTAAGAAAACTTACGGATGGTCAGATAATAGCAGTTCTTCTTCTAGAAATTCCATTAAGAGTATTACGGAGGAAACAGGAGACTTGATTGCCTCATACCTCAACGCAATTAGGCTCGATTGCTCTGTCATGAGAGCAGAACAAGCTAAGTACTATCCAGAGATGAGCGAGATTGCGAAGTCGCAGTTGTCGCAGCTGAATACGATTGCTCGTAACACGTTACGAAATGCTGATGCAGCCGAGAGGATTGACGCTACTGTTTCTGAATTGAACGACAACTTCAACAGAGTTCTTAACGGAACAAAATCATTGAAGATGAAGTAACAATCGGGGGCGCAGACATAGATCTGCGCCCTCTTTTGTATATTTATGCATTTTTAATTGAATATTACTTGCATATTTATGCAATATTTTGTATATTTGCATTTATAAATAGTTGATTTAGGTATGAAAGATTATTTCAGGATATACATGCAGAAGGAAGGCGATGGGAACGAGGTGAAGGACTCCATCGCCGACTTTGGTATGTACGTTAGCGAGAGTCCGTTCAAGCCTTGTGATTCTGTCAAGGAACCACCGAAAAGGGAGTGGCACGATGAGCATGGTGATGACGAATATATCGGAAAGGATGGACTTTATATGGCGGCATACGAGAATAAGGTTAAGTTTATGTTCCACGGCGAGGCTTTCGGAGCTAACGAGAGATGTAAGGCTTTTATTGATTACATCCGCAAGTCAGGCATGATGAAGATGTATTGCGACTTCAATAGAATCGGAAGACAGCATGTAAGACTTAAGGATATTGATCCAAACCTCTATAGGGATCCGGATAACGAGGACTTGCTAGTCCTCTCTATTACTTTCAAGTTTAACGACCCTGTTACTGATATTAAGCCGATTAAGGATACACAGGGCAATATTTCAAATTTAGTATAGCATACAGATGAGCGCTTGGAATATTTATCATAAGGATGGCTCGAAGCTGACAGACGTTAACGGAGAGCAGATAACCGTTCATGGATTGGAGTACTCTGATTCCTGGATGGGTGAGTGCTTTTTGACTATCAACTTCAAGCATGAAGTGCCTATCAACTTTCAGATAGGCGACTATATTGTCTATCGTGGCGAGCGATTCGAGCTCAACTACGAGCCGGGCAAAGATAAGCAGGCAAGACCTGACACCTACGGTGAGGGCTTCGTGTATGACAGCGTAAAGTTCAACGCATTGCAGGATGAGCTTGCCAGGGCAGAGTTCCTCGATGTGGTATTGAACGATAACGAGCTTCACTACACTGCCCTACCGAAATTCCCATTCTATGTACAGACTTTGGATGATTTGCTCGACAGAATCCAGGCATGCTTAAACGAGCAGATTGGTGCAGGTCTTTGGAAGATTTACTCCCGAAACAAGGAGCGTTCCGTGCAGCGTGGAGCCCTCGAAAGTGAGTGGTTGTCGGTTTATGGTGAGAAAACCGACGATAACGTCATCGAATCGATGTCCATTACAGTGGATTCGCAGACCTGTTGGCAGGCCCTTGCGCTTGTGAACGAGAAGTGGGACATAAACTTCATCGTCAGAGGAAGAAACATATATGTCGGTACTACCGGAATACAGGCAAGCCATATCTTCAAGTATGGCCTCGGTAATGGATTATATGAGATTGTTCAGAACGCTGATTCCGACCAGAGTGTCGTTACGAGATTGAGAGCCTATGGTTCCGAGAAGAATCTTCCTTCCCACTACTATGCTGACCTCGGTGTCAAGTACGTGGCGAACATCACGAAAGTCGTCGGAGCCAGCACGAATGTTGAACTTGAACTGGACCTCGATTATATAGAGACATATTTCAAGAATCCGAGAAAGTATATTGTTCCTGGGGAAACTGGCGAGCAGTCTCTCGGTTGGGTACTTAAGGTTACATTTGATTTCAAAACTGAGATTACCGGTTATGTAACACAGGCATACGGCTCTAAAAAATGTAGATTCTATTCTGAGCTGAAGGGAACACAGACTGACACCGGAGATGAGGAGTCAAAGGAGAAGCTTGATGCGTTTATTGCGCAGGTCAAGGCCGGAAATACAAAGATGTATATCACGTCCGGTCTCAACAAGAAGGCAGTTCCTTCGTCCATGAAGGAGTACGCAAAGAATCTTCCGAACAACATGTCCATCAACAGACTTATGTTGCCTGGATTCCCTCATGTATCGCTGAGTGATTTCTATAACACACTCACGGATGAAGAGAAGAAGTACGTGAATCCTACCGGGAGACAGTACAAATTCTCCACAGATCCGCACAGGCCATACATCGATTCTATCAACATCGAGCAGATTGGTCTTCGTTCTGCATCGCAGTTCTTTGAAACAGATGATAAGACAAATGGAGTTATTGAAATCTACCCTACTATCGAGGAGATGGAAATCGGTGGCGTACGTGTTGATGAGATTGATGAGGGTGTGGCTCCTGATGATGACGGAAGATTTGGCGATAATGAAACCGTAAAGAATGTTGATATCTATCTTAAAAAGGCTATCGACTTTGATATCAACGACTTAAAGGATGACGACTTCTCCATCTCGATGAAGGATGGTATGTGTGGCGGACGAACATTCAAGGTAGCATCCTCAACCAAGATTGATGGAAGATGGAGGCTTACTATTGAAAGAGTAAAGGACGACGCTCTTGAGCTGTGGTTTCCATACAAGGACTACCCTATCAAGAAAGGCGACCATTTCGTTCTTACCGGCATCACACTTCCTGATTCGTATGTCAATGCTGCGTCTCTGAAGCTCCTTAAATACGCCATAGCATTCATTGACAAGAACGACTACACAAGGTACGTCTATCAGCCTAAGGTTGATGAGATTTTCATGGCAAGACAGCATGATCTTGCTGAAAAGGATACTACAGGAGTTATCAAGAGTCTTCATGATACGCTCAAAGCCGGAGACTTGATGGAGTTTGAGGATACTGACCTCAGAATTGGCGGTGTAATATCCATAGATCAGCTCACGATCAAGGAAGAAGATGGCAAGATTCCTACCTACGACATAACTCTTCGCGAGGATAAGGAGGTTGGAACTATCCAGAAGATTCAGCAGCAGATTTCGTCGCTTCAAAACGGAAATGGAGGAACTGGTGCAGGCTTGACAACTACACAGGTCAAGAATCAGGTTGCGACAGAAGGAAGTAAGCACTTCATCTCAAAGATAAACGATGACATCGCAAAAGGTACTATCACTTGGGAAAAGGTGCAGAAGTTCTTGCAAGGATTGCTTGTCGGTGGAGGCTCGTGGACTCCAGATGCAGAAGGTCGTTCGCATCTCATCACCGATTACCTTGAGGTAAGAATGAAGGCTATCTTCGAGGAGCTGGTTATCAATAAAACATCCACCATCGGTGGTAAGGAGATAATCTCTCCTGCTGGCGGTGTGGTGGCTCATAAGGTAGAAGAGGTTACTGTGACATATAATAATGTGTCACAGAAGGCTTATCGTTGCTATTTCTTAGCAGAGCAGGAAGGCGATGCCGTGGATAATGATTTCGCTGTTGGCGACCAAGTGCGCTCGGAATCATTCAACGTGCGCAAGGGCACTTATCACAAGGCTGGCAATCACTTCTATTGGCGATTTGTAATCGGTCGTGATGAAGACCCTGTAGAGTTGGAAGGAAAGAAGTATCATTATATCGACCTTTCTGATACCGATTGCGCTACGGCAAGCGATGTTCCTGCGAAAGGTGATGTGCTCAACCAGTGCGGTAACAGAACCGATGTAGAACGTCAGAACTGCCTTATCTTCTCGGCGGTAGATACCTATTCGCCATCCATCAGCCTCTATCACGGCATCAACAGCTATTCCTTTGCCAATAGGGATTACGTGGAATATGGTGTGAATAAGCAGAATAACAAGGCATTCTTCAACGTCTATGGTGATATGTATGTAGGCGATAGACCTACAAAGGAGAATGGCTATGAGGGCAGCTCTTATATCAGATATGATAGCAGCACTAAACAATTGTCTGTTAAGGGTAAGATTTCCGCTAAATCCACTGTGGATGGCAAGGAATTGTCTCAGTATTTCAATAAGATTGCCGAATTGCAGAATCAGGTGGATGGTGCTATCGAAACGTGGTTCTATGATGGTGTGCCTACCTTGGAGAATGCCCCAGCCATCAGTTGGAAGACCGATGATGATAAAAAAATCCATCTTGGCGACCTTTACTACAACAACAAGACGGGCAAGGCATACCGCTTTGCCAAGGATAGCAACACCTATAAGTGGACTCTCATTACAGATACCGACATCGCCAAAGCCCTTTCCGATGCAAGAATGGCACAGGAGACCGCAAACGGGAAAATGAAGGTGTTCAGCGTTCAGCCTACGACACCTTATCAGGTTGGCGATATATGGGTTAATGCCACTTATCCTTCTGACGGCAGTACCTACAAGAATGAGGTATTGCGCTGTCAGACCAACAAAGCGGCAGGTTCTCAGTTCGCCATCGGTGATTGGATTAAAGCATCTAAATACACCGATGATACCGTTGCCAACGCAGCCAAAAAGGCAGCAGAAGATGCTCAGAAGGCGGCACAGACCGCACAGACGGACATTAAGAACCTCGGAAAGACGGTCACTGATAACAAGAAGGAATTCGATAATTATGTTACCGATGGCTACCTAGAGCCTTCCGAGATTGCGGCAATGGCGCAGGATTCTAAGCGACTTGAGGATGATTTTGCGGCTGCACAGAAGTCGTATAATGAGGTGAAGGATGCAGAGGTACTGAAGGACACCAAGGAACTCACTGACCTCAACACCGCTTTTGCTACCCTCACGAGTGCCAAAACGGAACTCATCAAGTTTCTTTCAGGTATATCTAAAAGATACAATGAGACTGATACCGACGGCAAGGCTGCTATCGTCTCAGCCGTGGGAATGAAGTTCACCAACTTTCAGTCCGCATACAGCGAATTCTATGACAAACTTGGCTTGGCAAACGCCTATATCACTAGCAAGATATATGGTGACTTGAAGCAGAATATCACAGACCTCGCAGGTTACAAGTATCTCAAGGATGCGCTCGGTCAGACTACAGATATTGACGGTGGTCTTGTAATGACAACGCTCCTTGCGCTGAGAGACGGAGACGGAAACGTTCAGAGCGGTATCAACGGAGCAATAGACCCGAATAGAGGAAAGAAGAGTATCGCAACATGGTGGGGCGGTCAGATGGTGGATAAGGATTATAATAGTGGAAATCTTACCCCTGCAACCTCCCTCATCCGCTTCGACGGCTCTGGCTACCTTGCCAATGGTGCTATCTGGTGGGATGTGAGCGGAAAGGTTCACGCAGACCCGACATCGTTTATCATCAGCGAAAAGAATCTTGGCGCATACCTCATCTTCTTCGAGCCGACTTGGAAGGCTGGAAGTGCAGGAACGAGCGTTGCCGACCTTGTATCACTGAAGCCAAACGCACCATTCTCTAAACTTGGTGTATCGGGCGATGCTACCTTCGAGGGCGCAATCTCCTTCCATGGCATTAAGCTCACGTATGATTCCACAAACAAGGCTATCAAGATTGATGGTAATCTCTATGCCACAGGCGGTATCACGGCATACGGAGCAGGATCATCTACCACGGGTGGTGGCGGCTTGATTGCAAGCGTAATCAGCTATGCGAGAATCTTAGAAGGAAGCTATACGGATGCAGACTTGACTAGTATTCCGAATGCCTATGCTATCAAGGCTCTCAGCAGCCGAATTGACAATATAGCTACAGAGCTTGGTGGTCTTAATCTCTCCTGGAATAACATCACGGGTAAACCATCAACGTTCGCACCTAGTGCGCATACCCATAAGTGGACAGAAATCACTGACCGCATCACGAAGGTAAGCCAGCTTACCAACGATGCTGGGTATCTGACTGCTCATCAGTCTCTCGCAAGCTATTATACCAAGGCGGAGATTGATGCAAAGGGCTATACTACCAATAAGGGTACTGTTACATCAGTGGCTCTTACCCTCCCTACAGGTTTGGCGTGCGCAACAAAGACCATCACAACAAGCGGCACATTTGCTGTTACTTTTGCTTCTGGATATTCAATTCCAACAACGACAAAGCAGACGGCTTGGGATGGTGCGGTATCAGCAAAGCATACTCATAGCAATAAGTCTGTGTTGGACGGCATTTCATCTGCGAAGGTAACTCATTGGGATAGTGCCTATGATTGGTACGCCCTTATGACTACTGACGAGGAGACTGCGGATGGCATTATCAATAAGTGGAACGAGGTGGTGAGCTTCCTCGCCAATATTGCGCAGACAGACACTCTTAGCGGTATTGTTGATGGAATCAATAAGTCTATATCTGACGAGGTGACAAGAGCGAAAAAAGCAGAAGGGGTAAACGCTTCGGGCATATCCACCAATAAGACGAATATCACCACCTTGCAGGGCTACTTCACTAATGGCTCTGCGAAGAAGGCACTCCAGCTCACGAATGCTCGCAAGTTTTGGGGAAATTCATTCAATGGTACTTCTGATATTAATGGAAGCATCATCGTGCCTAACGGAAAGTATATCTCCATCGGCAACATAAAGATGGAGTATGATGCAACCAATAAGGCGTTGAAGATTACGAACACTACGACTAACGAGGTGGCAAACCTCTATACTAGTGGCGGTGTTTCTGCCTATGGTGTGGGAACATCATCATCCAGTGGTGGCGGCTTAAACGGCAGTGTGAAGAGTTATTCAAATGCCTTGAAGCTTACATCAGAATCGCTGAGTGAGATTGCCTCTGCCTACTCCATCAAGGCTCTTGATTCTCGTATCTCCAGCTTGGAAGGTGGTAGTGCTACTGCTATTTCTGTCAGCGGTAGCGGTAATGCGGTTACGTCTGTCACCAAGAATGGTACTACTATCAGCGTAGTTAAAGGTAGTACGTTCTTAACTAGTCATCAGTCACTTGATGGTTACGTTAATGCAATATCTGTAAGTGGAAGTGGGAATGCTATCACGTCTGTATCTAAAAGCGGAAAGGGTATTACATTTACTAAAGGTGCTACATTTTTAACTTCTCACCAAAGTCTTGCTAACTATTATACCAAAAGTAGTGTAGATTCACTTCTTAGTGGTAAATCGGCAACTAGTCATACACATAGTGTTAAGATTAACGGTGTTACTAAAACTATCGCAGCTACTGGTGGAACTGCTGTAGATTTAGGAACTTATCTTACTTCTCATCAAAGTTTAGCAGATTACGCTAAGAAGAGTGAAATACCTACAAAAGTAAGTCAACTTACTAATGATACTGGTTATATTACTTCTAGTGGAAGTTGTGCTTATGCTACAAGTGCAGGTAATGCTGACAAGGTTGATGGTGTTCATGTTACTTGGGCAGGTGTACTAACTTCTACTTCACATTTAGTTGCTTGGGAATCAGATGGTTCAGCTCTTAGAGACATAAACCCTGCTAATGTTACTGTAGGTAATTCTGATAAATTAGATGGTATTCATGCTAACGGACTTCTTACTGCTCTATCTAATTCTGATAAGGGAATTAGTATAACAGTTGGTGGAACAACTAAAAGTGTTTCAAATATTAATGTTAATTATGCTAGTGGTGCTGGTAATTCTGATAAATTAGATGGTATTCATGCTAACGGACTTCTTACTGCTCTATCTAATTCTGATAAGGGAATTAGTATAACAGTTGGTGGAACAACTAAAAGTGTTTCAAATATTAGTGTTAATTATGCTGGTAGTGCTGGAAATGCTGATACTGTTGATAGTTATCATGCAAGTCATTTGTTGGTTAAAAGAGGTCGATTAGGGGCGTACAATATAGACAAAGAAACAACATTTGGTACTAGAGATATTCAACCTGAATCAGAAGTTACAATTAGTGGTAAAAGACCTTTTAATGGATGGGGTACATTATTAGTTATAGGTAGTATTGATGGTGCTTCTAATCATCAATTAGCATTTACAGGTGATAATAGAATGTTTATTAGGTGTGCATACGGTACTAGTAATAACTATAATACTAAAGATTGGGCTACTGTAGCTCTTACTTCTGACAATGTAGCTAGTGCAACTAAACTTCAAACTCCTAGAACTATTTGGGGTCAAAGTTTTGATGGTACTGGTAATGTTAATGGAACAATATACATAAATAATAGTAACTCTAGTAATGGAGCTATACAATTAAATAGTAATATAAATTCTAATGCTCGTATATCAGCTATAGACGACCAAGTAATATTTAATACAGGTAATGCTATTCGTTTTGGTGAAACAGCTTGGGATTGGAATAAATGGGCTGGACTTAAATATACTCATTCTAATAAAACTATTTATCTTGGTATAGCTGATGGTTCTGCGTTTAATGCTAATAATCCACAAAGTAATGGTACACTTAGACTTGCAGGTATTACAACTATAACTCCTGATAGTGGAGCTAGAATTGGAGGTAGTGGTGGTGATTTATATTTAGGTAATGCTAATAATAGTAATTGGGTGAAAGTTCAAGATATATGTAGTCATAATGGTTCTAATTATTGGTATATATATCAAAGCGGTAATGCTCATTTTAAAAATATTAATTCAGCTGATGCTACTATTAATGGTACTGCTACTATCAATGGTAATTTATTAGTTAGTGGTTTAATAGATAACAAAGGTATAATACCTGCATCTTCTGGCTTTAATGATAAAGGAACTAGTTGTTATGTTTCAGCTGATGCTTTATGTTCTGGAATTACTGCTATTACTGATAGTATACAAGTTAATCAAGTAACTGTACAATATTCTAACGATAGCGGTAATAGTTGGACTAATTATTCTATGGGTAATGATGCTAAATTTAATCTATATGCTAGTAATGCAGGTTTAACTCAAGTTTACTTAGGTTATAATGTTATCACTGGCAATAATGATGCTGAGAAATTAGCTCAAGTAAAAAAGAACGAATTGATAGTTTCATTTTATATTTCTAATAGTTGTTATGCTCAACCTTATTTTGCTAGTGTTGATATATCGAATGATATTGATACTATTTGTACTGTAGAAATACTAAACAATAGTGGTGCTGTAGTTGAAACTTATACTAAACATATGGCTGGATGGAATCAAGTTAATTATATAAGTCTATTACATAATGGTAATGCTGGTTATGGTGTAGGAAACAACGATAGAAGATATATTAAATTTAAGTTTAAACATGACCAAAAGACTACTGCTTTACGTAATACTGTAATAAATAAAATACGAATATTTTCTTTTACTAAGTATTCATTTCCTACTGATAGATTTATGGGTCATACAGGTCATATATATAATTTCGATTATAATATGAATACTTACTTCCCTAATAGTATTCTTGCTAAAGGTGGAGTTACAGCTTATCAATCTTCTGATGTTCGTCTTAAAACTAACATTACTAAACTTAATTGTTTAAATGTTATTAAAAGCATTGGAGGTACTTATGAATTTGATTATCTTCGTGACCATAAACATAGTATTGGTTTTATTGCTCAAAATGTAAATAATCCATTACTTAAAGATATAGTTGCTAAAGATGATAATGGTTATCTAAAGATTAACTATTGGAGTCCTAAACTTATTAGTCTCGCTTTTGGTGCTTTAACTGAAATAGATAATGAAGTTGATAAACTTAAAGCTAGAGTTAGAGAATTAGAAATTGAAGTTGAACAATTAAAAAATAAAGATTATGCCTTACAATAGTGATAGTGGAATTATTAGTGCTCCTGTTAGCATTGATGATGTTAAACAAGCTCTTGGAGAGAGTAGCAATGACCTTGCTACTCTTTGTAAGAGTGATGGTATTGTTCCTTGGTCTAAATATAAACCGATTGCTTATTCACAACCATTTACTGATACTCCTCCAGTACGAGAAGATAGAACGATTGATGTTACATCCTATAACGGAGCTCCTTGTATTGTAAGATGTGGAATGTTAGTTCCAGAAATTAAATATAACGTTAATAATTTTAGTACTATTTTTGATATTGCTGAACGGCTTGAAAGTGATAATACTTGGGGTAATATATATTATTCTTATGCTACATATAATTTTTATCAGCTTCATGGTGGTACTTCTGAACCATATCGTCTTGGTGATTTTAGAAATTATAGTACTAATGCTTCAAAATCATTTACAATAAACACTCCAAAAAAAACAATACATAAAATATATAATATAGAAAGAACTATGAGTGTTATTTTATATGAAGATATGAGTAGTGAAGGTCACTCAGATAGTGTATCGTTAGAAGACATGTTTCAAGACTTATATAAGTTTTGGAGTTTATATTTGTGTGTTAGATATGGTACAGATAAAAATGTTAGTTTGATAAAAGTTTCTGATGCAAATAAAGATGAAAGTTATGTCTATGCAAAAGGAGATGTTGTTTTTGAAAATGATGATGTATATATAGTTCCATGTCTTATAAGTGATAGATATGACACAGACATTAACCAATATGGTAAAATAGTAATACTAGATACTCCTGGTAGAATACTTTGGGAATATAAGTCACGTGTTATTAATATTTATAAAGTAAAAAGTGGTCAAAATTGGGAAGATATGGATACTGCTATAGACATCAACCATAATGAAATAATGCTTATTGTTGATATATCAAAAACTAGTAGTAGTAGTAAAACATTTGCTAATGGACAGTTTAAATGTACTGCTAATTATATTAATGATACTAAAACAGTTGTATCTTATGGTGATATAACTAATAGTATTGGTCAAAAGATTGATACTTTTACTGTACCAGTTGGAAATGAAAATGAGAAAGTTCAATGTTATCTTAAATTTACAGGCGTACATGAAAATCCTGAAATAGGAACTAATATTTATTTTGATTTTGAGTGGTATGATGATGATACTTATAATTGGAATAGAATAAATGGTTATTGCTATGGTATAGTAAGAAACTAAATTATAAATGTAAATTAGTAAATTATTACAATTATGGAAATTAAAGTAACTAAAATTGTAAGTATGACTTCTAATGTAGAAGCTACTGTAAATGAACTTAGTATCAATGCTAATGTTCGAGTTCGTAACAATGATACTATCGAAGACGTAGATAGTGGTAGTGTAAACGATAGTACTGGTGAGCAACTAGCTAGTTTTAGTTATTACGGAAGTAGTAATCTTAATGTTAATTATAACAACATTGAGAATGGTAATGTTGCTTCTGTTAGTACTGTCGTTAATGATTTCATTAAAGAACTAGAGAAAAATCCTGCTCTTGTTAGTATTGCAAATACTAGTGAAATCTAAGTGGAATGATTAGCTTGGTTTGTGGGTATGAAAGCAGAATGCAAGTAATACCCACTTTCCGCTAATTTGTTTAGACAAAAAGTGTTAAAAAGATATTTTTGTACTGATTATTTTGTACCTTTGTGTGCAAATATAAATTATTATTTGTTTTATTATTTCTACAGTTGTAGACAACCAAGTTAATTATGAAAAAGATTAAGACAATCGAGGCTGTTGCAGCCTACAGAACATTGAAGGCATTGAAGACATCATCAATGAGCGATGATGCCGCTATGCGAGTTTGGAAGAATATGAAGGCACTGCGCCAAGTAGCCGATACCTACGACAAGGATGTGGAGGAAGCGCAGCAGAGCTTGAAGGACGATAAGTTCGAGGAGATGCAGCGCAAGCTTCAGGAGTGCCAGCAGCTAGAGCAGAAGCACACCGATGATGGCTACGAATACACCAAGGAGGATTCCGCCAAGTTTGCGGAGGTCAATGAGTACTTCTTTAATCAGAAGCAGAAGACAGAGAAGTACTTCTCAGACCTTGCCAATGCCGAGGTAGAGGTAGACATCGATGCAGTTGAAGAGAAAGAGCTTTTCAAGGCTGCTAAGGATTGCGGCTTGAAGTTCGCTGATATGGAGAGCCTTGAGGTTGTGATAGGATAAACACTGATAGCGTTAGAATTTGGTAAGGAAACCGTTCTAACGCTATTTTTGCAGCCGTCTACTTTCAGATTGTTACTTTAGCAAAGTTTAACTTTAAATTTTTGCTCAAAATAAATATTTTTGTGCAGTATTGTTTATTTTTGCAGCACTTTCCTTATTATTAAGAATGAGGAACTAAGAATAAATAATAAAACAAAAGGAGAAGAATTTATGACTAAAGAGGAAGAAGATGAAGTCCATCGGTTAGTTCAATCAGTCGGTGTTGTACAGTTGTCAAGAGTAATGTTTAAGGACATGGACGTTAGCGAAATGATAAACGTCATTATCCTTGCAGGTAGAGGCTACAGCGTAAAGCTACTCACTTGGTTTAAGTATTATTGTGAAGTGATGCCTCTGTTTATCATGCTTTTTCATATTGCATGCATGGTAACATTTGCGTCTCATGAAAAAGAAATGTGCGTATGGTTTAAGGAGAATTGGGTATCGGCAGCATTTATCTATTTCTCAGTTTACATCCATCCGCTTGTGCTTATACTTGCTAGCAGATTCTTTTGGCTCTGCTACAGATGGCGTATTCCGATTATCATCTACCTATTTGGGATAAATGCTATTCATATTGTATACTGGAATGTTTTTACCACCAACGAAATGGTGGAATCTAATGTTGTAATACTTGTAATGACCATTATATTTTATGTATATGGTTTTGCCGATAAGTATTACTCAGGCAAGGGCTGTCAAAGTTTAATCTCTAGATTATAATGATATGGGAAAGTTATTTGGTTATCACACCTTGGGAGTGTTATTAAAATCGTTGTCTGACTCTTGCTTTCGAGCAGACGAGCAAGAGAAGAGAGGGGAGAAGGTAACTGCTTGCGGAATGAGCAGCGATGAGATAGAAGACCTTTGTGAGAACTATCTGCCGTATGCTCTCAACCCTATGTTGAGCACCGAGGAGGTCAAGGAGAAGCTTCACGTTTCTGATGCAACATTGAATAGAATGGTTGCTAGAGGTGACATTCCGAACGGAGAATGCAAAAAGCGAGGGCACACCCGATATTTTAAGAAGTGGGATATACTGCACTTCATTAAGAGTAAGAGAAAATAATAGTTGAACATGTAAGTATTCCTTACAAGTTGAGTAAGAGAGGTAAGTGGTTACCTCTCTTTTTTTTATTATTTATGATACTACCTCCTATCACCTTAAATCTCTGATAATCAATCACTAAAAGAAAGTGTGATAGAGTTATATTTGCTCTCCCCTATTCTTTGTACCTTTGCATCCGTAACGTTACAATAGTGTTAGTTAATATTAAGGATTTCAAAAGATTGTATTATGGAAATGACAGATGCAAAGGTCGTAGAGAAGAAAATCTACGAAGAGGGAAAGAAGCACGATGATTATGCTTCTAAGGCTACAGGTAATGCTGGTCTTACCCTTGGTATCATCGGCACAGCACTCGGTGCTGGTGCTTGGTTGCTTGGCGGTAACAACCGCAGCGTGTTTGGTTCACTTGGTGGCGGCAATATGCCTGAGAACGTGAACATCAACGCTTATGGAGCTAACGCAAGCTCCAATCAGCCAACCGCCTTACAGGTGATGGAGAAGGAATGCGATGATGAGGTGAAGTTGCTTACCTACATGTTCGGTATGAAGCTCGACACCGCTAACAAGTTCTACGCTATGCGCGAGACAGACATCGCAGAGAAGTTCTCTATGTATAAAGGTGCTAACGATGCGATCAACGCCGAGAACCGCCGTGCAATGCAGGCTGAGTTCGGTCTTTACAAGTCTCAGGTTGATGCGGACTTCGGTCTGTACAAGAATCAGAGAGACCAGTACGATGCGTTGCAAGCAAAGTATAGCGACCTCGATAAGAAGGTAGCCGTTATGGAGGCTCTTACCCCTTACAAGGAGAAGCTGATGATGGCTTACGTTAACGAGAAGTGCTGCCGCAAGATTGATGGTCAGCTTGTGCTCCCATCTACACCAGTAGTTACTGGCTACGGCAGCTATTGCTGTAACGGTACTGCTACTTCCACGCCCACTACAGGAGCGTAACAGAGCAGTAAGGAAGTCGGTTAGACGGACTAAAAAGAAATGAGTTGGTGAGGGGTGTTTGCCCTCGTTGGTGGATGCCCTCTCACCTCTCTATAATATATCACCAACTTAAAGATATTGATTATGATGAATTTTGGAAATAGCCCATTATTGGATATGGGTACAAGTCAGCAGCAGCCGCAGATGATGGATGCCGAGCTACAGAAGATGTATGAGGCAATACAACAGAAGCGAGCATCTATCAACATGCAAGCGCAGCAGTCTTCCACCCCTTTATGGGATGAGATTGATAAGATTGAAGACAATCTTACAGGCGCACAACGTCAGTACTTGATGCAGAATCAGGAATACGTCAATAGCTTGCAATATGTGTCTAAGCTAGTGCAAGACGAGGAATTGCGCATTATACGCCCTCGTATCGAAAGCACTCAGCAAGGACAGGAGGCATTAAAGAAACATTTGTCTTTGATGCAACGACTGAGAAAAGAAGTAGCACAGGCGGAAGAGCAGAAAACCGCTATGCTTAACGACTATATGACAAATCATAGTGATAAAACGTGGCAAGAGTATCTCGCTATGGTTCAAGGGACAAAGAAGGGAGGAACTAAGAAATGAACGTAACAGAATTGAAAGAGAAACTGCTTACATCGCTTGATTTGTGGGCAGATGCTAGAATAGACGATATGGTTAAGGCTAACCAGATGCTCGCCATACCATCAGTGTACATGAAACGTGCGGCGCACAACATCATCGCCAAGCACAAAGATAGTTGGGGCAAGAGCATTGACAACGCTACCCTATTCATCGCCGATGAAGACGGCAACATAGATGCCAACACGATATTTGAAGATATGATGCAGATGCTAAAATCCGTGGAAGATTACAAATTCGATGTAGGTTTTATACACGGACATATCGACAAAGGAGTTGTGTCTATTGACCTGCCAGATGGAATTGCTACTGCTATCCTCTTTGGAAGCAAGCGAAGCATCAACTTCACAGAGGAGGACTTTGTAGAGTTGAAAGATTTGATAATAGGTTAAAAAATATACAAGATATGGAAACAAAAGACATTATGAGTAAGTTTGATGAGCTTTATGGGATTATGGCTTCGTCAACCAACGTAAAGTATATGCACGTATTCGGTAATACGATGCGTTGCATGATGAAGGACATGGCATCGAAACACCCTGAGCTTGCGCAAGAGTATCTTGATAAGCTTTGCGCTATCAAGTGGAAGAACTATCTTACGAAGAAGGAAGCTTCTGAGATTGTAAACGGTATGAATCCACCAGTAACCTGGGATATGCAGACATGGATCAATGCAATGACCGGTCTCGGACTTGCAACAGAGGAGAAACCTTATTACAACGATTACGCTTTGTACGTTGCGATGAATCAGGTTGTAAGCGACCACGGATGCACAATTGCTAAGATACTCGGCAAGGAAGATGTTAAGGACATTGATACAGAACATCTGGTTAAGTATGCCCACAGCCTTGCACTCGATTTGTTGAAAGACAAGGATGGTGTATACAACATCAGAGAGTATTTTCTGAAGTAACATCAAAAATATACGGTTATGAAAAAGGTATTCGAAGACATTATAGCTAGCAATGATATGCAGGCTATCAAGAACTGTGTTACGATCATGGCAGATTGTTGTGAAGTCGGAATGAATGACAGCGTAATGCTTGATGTGATGAAGCAGGTCCAGGGAGAGATTGGCGCGTGTCATTATAACGAAGAGATGGCAGATATGCATCTTTGTCTCATCGGTCAGCTTCACACTAAAGATGTAGCCAAGGACTATTGGCATGAGGTCAAGAACGACAACATCAATCTCGAAGACTGGTGCGTTCTTTGGGGCGAAATGGTAAAGCGTAACGACGCAAAGATAAAGAAATGGTTCCCGAAGATCAACACGTACAACTACGAGCAAAAGATTTTCGATGAATGTATTTCCTTCCTGGAAAGTGGCAGACTTCCATATTACGACCTGAATGTCTAAAGTTTTTGGTTATTCTGAATGAAGTTTCGGTTTTTTTTGCTATCTTTGCAGAAAGAGACCGAAACTTTATTTTTATTAATTATTCAGGATAACAGATTATGACAAATTTATTAGATTCTTCACAGATTAGGCAGATAGTGGTTACAATTTCCTCTGCTATACTTGCCTTTGCAACGCCAACTGAAGGTTTCGTGCTGGCGCTAGTAATTGCTTTCGGCTTCAATATCTTTTGTGGTATGCGAGCTGATGGCGTTAGTGTTGTACGATGCAAAAACTTTTCGGCATCAAAGTTTGTAAACGCCATTCTTGAAATGTTGCTCTATCTTACCATTGACTATGTGATATATGGTATCATGATAGGCTGTAATGATGGAAATGAGGCTTTGTTTGTAATAAAGATGCTTACATACATTTTCTGCTATGTGTATCTATGCAACGCGTTCAAAAATCTCATCAAGGCATACCCTAAGAATGTAGCATTCAGAGTTATTTACTACATTTTGAGATTCGAGTTTGCAAAGGCACTGCCTAGTTACTGGAAACCGATTATTGACAGACTCAACAATGAGTTTGATAAAAAAGAGGAGGAAAACAAAAATGGCAAACAGTAAGATTTTAGAGCCGTTCATCCTAAAGTGGGAAGGTGGCTTCGTTAACGACAAAGATGATTTGGGAGGTGCTACTAATATGGGCGTGACTCTTGCTACGTACCGCTCAGTATTCGGCAGCAAGAAGACGGTTAACGATTTAAAGCGTATGACCAGTGTGCAATGGGGTGTAATCTTCAAGAAGTACTACTGGGATAAGTGGAATGCTGATGATATTAAAGACCAGAACGTAGCCAATATCCTCGTCGACTGGGTATGGGCTAGCGGAGCCTACGGTATCAAGATTCCTCAGAGAGTTCTTGGCGTTGATGTGGATGGTATTGTCGGGCCGAAGACTATCGCAGCTGTCAACGCAAGAGATGGCCGGGAACTGTTTGATAACATCAAGCAGGAAAGAAAAGATTTCATTGACCGTATCTGTCAGACAAGACCACAGAACAAAAAGTTCAAGAATGGTTGGCTGAACAGAATTAATTCACTTGCTTATGAAACTGATTGATAAAATAACAAGGGTTGTAATTGCCATTGCAGTAGCAATGCTGATTCTATCAATGTTCTGTAGATGTAAGGCGAAAGAACGTGTGATAGAAAAACAGATATACATCACAGATAAACGTAACGAGGCTAAGTGGGATTCACTCTTCAATGCAAGACTTATTAAAGAGTTGGAATCGTATAAAGCATCTCACAAGGAATCCGTGAAGTCAACCACCAAGGAAAAGACACATATCAAGGATAGTACAGCTTCGAAGTATGATGCGAACGGCAACAAGGTTGGTGAGGATAAATTTCACTACGAATATCACGAAATATCACAAGAGGACGTACAGATACTGAGAGATAGTATTTCTAGTCTTAAGGAATACAAGGATAGTGCTGCGATATATCATAGCAAGTGTGACTCCTTAGTCTCAGTGATAAATAAAATATCGAAAGATAAAGTATATGTAGAGAAACAACTATCAAGAACTGACAGGGCATTTTTAAATATAGGTAAGATAGCTTCAGCTTGTCTTTTCATAAGCATTCTCGCATTTTTAGGTTGGATATACTGGAGACTAAAGCTACATAAACGTTCTTAGTTTTTTCTAATGTTTTTATTTGGTTATTAGTTGATACAAACAAAAAGGGGTGACCGCACGCGATGTGTAGCCACCCCTAAACATATAGATAATGCACAGAAATTATTCTTCAGCTCCCTGGAGGAACTTGATACCATACTTCGTCTCGTAGTGTTTCTGCTGCTCTTCTGTCAACATTTTGGTTTCGCTGTCGAAGAACACGGTAAGCAGCTCTCCGTAATCTTTGTCGTAGAAGTAGTTGTATTTATTGCAGAGATAGTTCCTTGCGCAGAGACATCTGCTCGGAATGGTCTTGAACTTGCGTCGAGTCTTCTGTTTTATTCCATTCGTTGCTCTGTACCTGTCAAGCCTCAGCGTCTTTTTTAGAGATTCAGAACGTTTAGCTATTATCTCCGGTCTTATTATTGCCTGTGCACATTTCAACCGAAGTCTTTCTTCCGTTTCCTGGGTATGAGTAACGCCAAGAGCCTTTGCTATGCTTGTTACACATGACTTTGTTATTCCAAGTTCTTTGGAAATTTCAGAAGAAGAGTAATCCGGATATAGCTTACGGACAGATTCCCTGATCTTCTCTCTTTGCTCTTTTCTTGCGTCCTTGAACGAATCCCCATGCAGCCTATGTAGCCACCAGTAAACAGTCTGTACTGCGCAACCGAAGCTCTTGGCCATAGCGTAAGGAGATTCGTAAGGGTGTTCCTTTATATACGTTTTCTGTTCATCTGTGATATTCATGTATTACTTTTTATCAGAAGAGCCGTAGCCGTTATCGCCGCGCTCTGTTTTACATAATTCGTCGGTCTTAAAGAACATGATGTTGTCACTTGTTTCTAGGTGGAATTGCACGATTTTGTCACCAACCTTATATCTTGGCATATTTGGAAACAAGTGATAGAATACGGCAGAAATCTCTCCAGTATATGAGTCATCGACAGTGCCTTCACAGTTACTGAGAATCATACCTGTCTTCCATACGGAAGAACGAGGACGGAACGTAAAGCACCTAGAAATGTCGGCAGGTTTGTTGCGGTTTTCAATCTGCAAGGCAAATCCGAGACCGTACTTCCATACGTTAGGCGCAACCTCTTCCTCTGATACTGCATAGCAGTCATAACAGAAATCATCATCATGCGCCTTGGATGGCATAACAGCGTTCTCGTTAGTCTTCTTAAACAAGACTGGAGCGCCAACAACCTCGGTGAATCTATCAATCTCTACGCCATCAACGTTCACCTTTCCGTAGAACATACCAGCAGGACGAGTCCAAACCTTGCACTCTCCATAGAGAGCCTGATAAACAACTTCTTTCTCCTGAGTTTCACTATTAGTGACTTCAGTAATAAATCTGTAATAACCTCCTTTGAAATGTCTGTAAATCTTTTCCATTTTAATATTTAAAGTTTAAAATTCATGTTTCTTGCAAACCTTATCACAAGATGTTTCGCAATCTTTTTTGTAGCACCATCCATTGCCTAAGATGTCTTCGCATCCCATCCAAAGGCAGTTACCACAACATCTTTCTTCTTTCATACGCTGTACTGTTTTAATCTTTCTACACTACGACGAAGGTCTCTCTGACGGAACGGATTCTTTTTATTTAACTTTGCAGCTTCGTTTCCGTACCTACGAGCATTCCAATGTTCAACTAAACTCATCGCCATTGTGATACGGTGGTCCATAGTAAAAGCATTCCGATAAGTCCTTTTCTCATCGTAAGCACCCCACGCAATCAGCCACTTGACATTATACCCTTTCTTTTTGTACTTCTCTTCTATATTTAAAAAAGTACATTTATGCTTCATTATCTTCTTTGCTAATCTAATCTTCATCCTTACACCTCCTCCCAGTCTGTTGCAAGAATATCATCCAAGGAGAAGAAACTCCAATAATGTGGTACAACATTGGTGAATGATTCTATGGAACTTTGTTGGTACAAGATGGATATTTCTTTATACTTGTTTATAGACAAACTAAAATAACAGCCGTTTCTTCTCACTTTCTTTCCCTCCTTCATTCTTCTCAGAGCCTCCGAGAAGTCAAATGTTTTTGCATCTCCTGCCAACACTCTTCTTCGTTGGCAAAAGGGCGGTAGTTTACCCCTGGCTTAATGCGATAAATTTTTGAATCACAGTCAAAATGTGGCAGCATAGTAGTTTTCCACATTTTCATAGTCTTATCAAAAATTTCAATTTCTTTTCCTTCTGCGTATGCCTGAATAATAGGCAGCATGGTTTTTGCTTCTTCTCTTGTCATACTTTATTTATTAATTATCATCATTATTTGCAGGGCAATCAGAATACTCTGGACAATAGTCACAAGACTGCCCATCTCTTAGTCTCCAACAAGTATAGCCTTCGTAAGGTTCTGTCATACTCAATCCTCCAACTCTTTAAGTGCCTTATCAATATTGTTAAGAGCCATCTTAACGAATCTATAAGAAATAAAACCCTTAGATAGTTGTCCTTGGGCACGTTTAATAAAATCGATAGCTTTTTCTTTACTCATTGCTTATCCTCCTTTACCTTTTTAAGATAAAATTCGCTCCAATCTTCAAAAGTCCAATCTCTTGTATTATGAGTAAGATTGAAAACTTCCGTATCTTTCTCTAACTGGAGTAATAGCCAAGCATAATCTTCATATCGCTTTCTTAGCAATCTCTTGCGACACAATCTTACATGCTTGTATAACTTATAATCAGCGGTTGCAGCATCAAAGATTATTTTACCTACTATTGCTAACAGATAAGCAGATATAACCCCTAATGCAATCCAACCTAATATTGTTATTACTAAGTCCATATTCTCTTCTTTTTACCATCTCCCTTTTACAGGAGATGGTGGTTAGTTACTTAGATGGCTCAGTATATGATACTGGTTCCCATACATCGTAAGCTGTCAGCAAAACTGGAGCGATAACAGATGGGGCAAAGATGATAGATGCTACAACATCTGGAGCATTCAACTCGTAGTTAACACCTTCTACTTTGTTTTCCTTACTACTAGCCCAGCCATAAGGCTTTGCTGTAATCGTAGAGCCATCTTTCTTTTTAAAAGTCTTCTCGCTAGAGCAAGAAGCGAACAAACTTGCAACGACCAAGGCTGCCAAAATTATCTTTTTCATATTACTTGTATTTATGTCCTATAAGGACAGTTAATTACTCTGTTACTTTCTTTATGCTTTCTGAAAATGTTTTGAGCCATAGAGTATCCTTTTCGGCAGCAACTACAGATTTATTATACTGCTCCAAATTATACTTCATAGACTTTATTAAATCAGTGCGATTAGTTTGTTTTTGAATCCACTCATCTTTAGGGATGATATTCTCCACATAAACTTGGCTGCAATCAAAATCTAAACTATCAATTAATTGGCTTTCCATAAAGTCCTTAACACCCTCGTATTCTTTGGATGGTGGAGTCCATCTTCTAACTTTGGATAGCATTGCATTGTATCTGTTTTTGAGAGCTTCATTCTCTTTAGCTCTATCCTCGTTTCCCTTGATTACACCATTGACATAAGAAAGATACTCAGCTTCAAGTTCTTCCTTTGTCTTAGGGGCTGCAAGATGCTTTTCGTACTCTGCTTTTGCCTCTTCATATTTCTTTTTATAGTAATCACTAGGATATATCTTGTCTGGAATTTCGTATCTACTAAGGTTAGGATATTTTCCTTCAAATCTTAGGTAGATACCGAAGTTACGCAAGCAACTATTTGCAAATTGCTCAAATGTTATATCTTCACCATCATATATTGGTGCTGTAAATCTTGTTGGCATATCATTATATTTTTAAGTTACTATCTATATGCAGGGCATATAATAAATGTTGGAGTTCGTGAACATAGGTAAATTCAAAACGGAAATAGTGATTACATTCATTTATATAGTTCCAATCTCTAAGATTTTCACATTGACTGATTTGTAAGTCGCCATAAGTCACTCTATCAAGCTCGTCCAATTTGTCATCTAGTTCCTTGGAAAACTGATAGCCACGCTCTTCACTGCCAGCGTAAAACCAGCTTATGGATTTATTCCATCCATTCTTCTCCAAAATTGCGGGCACAAGATTAATAGGAACAATATCCTTAACCCAAGCACAGCAGTCTCCTGAAAGATAGCCTTTATCTCCAAATTCCGCACCTTCGATGTTCTCTAAGCAGACAACACCTTTCAGAACCGTTCCATCGTCTAACTTCAAAGTCTTTGATGGGTCAGATGATGTTACTCTGTAAACGACATTCTGTGCTGTACCTAGTGGTACTCCGTTTGTCATCACCAAATCTCCTGGAATGTATTCTAGTTTATCCATAGCTTAGTCCTTTTTATTAACGAAATCTTCATATTCACCTATCGTGATTTCCTTGAAATCAGAATTGTGCTTCTCGGCTCGGATGCTATCATCAAAGTAAACGAAAATGCGGTCTTTATGACGGAGGAGCTGAGTAATAGAGAAACGGCTAGCTTGAGGGACTCCTATATTCAGTTCCTTCATTACCTTAATATGGTTCGTGACCGCTTTATAGGAAGAGAGCACCGCGGCGATTGCCTTGCCTTGCTTGCAACGCTTGTTGGGCTTTATTGCTACGTAATGGCCATCCTCAAACATTCGGCTATCTATCTTTCTCCATGCCATTTCATCCAATGTGTCGAAACGCTCGGACGGTATCCAGATAGCGGTTATCTCATACTCTCGCAGTAGACTGCGGTTAGGCTGATAACCTTGCCACTTTTCAAATTCAAAGCCTACGGCTTCTTCCACTCTCTTCATGTAGGCTTGATACTCTTTTTCTTCAGCATCGAGAATATTCTTAATGTATTCATCAGCCTTACTTCCCTGTTTTGCTTCGTACAACATACTATTTACTTTTCAAGTTTTTCAATCAATGCCTTAATCTCATTATATGCAAGAATATCTGTACTTCTACAGATGTTACCAATATTCTTCAACTCCATGATTATCTCATGATTTGTAGGCACACCATGCTTCTTTCTTACCCATTCAATGAACTCGGGAATTACAATATTAGTGCTTTCCAATGTCTTACCTACTCTGCCATTGTATGACAGAAGGTAGTAGTTCTTTCTTGTTAAGAACCACCACAAAGCAACTAACCTATATTTGATACTTAATAATTTCTGTTTCATTTTCTTACTCCTTTCTTTTTTTAGGAACATACTCATCTAACTCATCGTCAAACCCATAGCAGTCTGGGCAGTAGTGCTTATCGCCTATCTCTGCCCATTCGCTTTCCATTGCTTGCTCTTTGCAAGTTCCTTCGTCCAACCAAGCCCCAATGCCATTAAATTCATCAATGAATGTTTTTCCACATCTGTCACAAACGACAGAGTACATAGTAACTGTCTTAATCATGTTCACCTCCTTCCTTTGGAAATAATTCATCCACGTAGAGCCACTGAGTAATATCTAATGTCCAGTAATTTACCTGACCGCTAATATTATATGCTTCCCAATACACAATACTGTAGCCTCCATGTTTATATACAACTAATACAGGTCTTTCTTCTTCTGGTATATCTTTTGCAGGATGCAACAAGTCCTTCAGAAACTCATTGATAGCCCAATTTGCACCTTCTTTAAAGCCTTCTTCAATTAATAAGGCTTCTTGCTTATCACAATCCGTCACTTCGCTGTATCTTCTTGCAGCAGCTTCTATTTTTTTGTCATCTATCATAATCTACCCTTTCTTTTTCTAAGTTCCAACATTCTTCTAGTTCTGCGATTTTCCTTGCCACTAGGAGGATTGCCACCAAGCTTTACTTCTGGGATTTCATAATTCATATAGATGGAAGCTTCTTTATTGAGTGCCTTAACTACTTCTTTAGTCAAGGCTTCTTTAAGTGATACACCAGTTTGTGTTACAATTATCTTTGCATCGTCTCTAATCATTGCTCACCTCCTTTCGTAATCAAGATTAAACCACACCTTGTTGCTATGCTTATCCTTATAAACATTGCCTTCAAGGTCGAAATAAACTCGTTTCTTCTGATTGAACTTCTTCATCATTGGCTGATTATCTTTGTATGTAGTTACATCATACTCAACCAATGAAGAACCACGTTCATTCTTTGTTGGAGGATAACCTGATTCACGTATGAAACGTACCTCAAATTCTTTATTTCCAATTTCAAAATTTGCTGTAGCCATGTTACTTCACTCTTTTAAATTGAACAGCCTTTCCGTCTTTTCTAGTGCTTGCGCTACAGTCAAAATCTCCGCAAACATTCTCATAGATATTGTTACATATCTCATCGAAAAAACAGCCATTACATTGTTCTTTCTCTGTCTTAACCACCTTCAAGACGATTTCCGAACCTATAGGTAAATCTTCCATAAGCTATTGTTTTTTACGTTTTAATTCTTCCAAGTCGTGTTTCAAACGCTTATGAAAGCTATCTTCGCCATCATCGCCACTAAGTAACCAGTCAATGCGCTGTGCGTAAACCTCGGCTTTCTTTAGTAGAGCTATATCTTTCTTGAACTCCTTGATAGTTTCCTTAGAATACTCGCTACGATTAGGTATTGTATGATGATGCTTACGAACGTATTCTTTCTCGGAATCCTCTAACCAATGATCTTCAATATACCGATTTACGTCAAATTCATCATCAAGAGAATGTCCGTAGATTTCATCCTCTATTTCCGTGTATATGTCAGCAATTCTGTACTGAGCATAATCAAATGCGCCTCCACTCATACTATTCTGTTCTTTTTAGTTTAAGTTGTCTCATTTTTGCCTTTACTGCACCAACAGATCGTCCTAGAGCCTTTGCAAGTTCTTCATCAGACATCTTATCAAAGTTGCGTGACAGGAAGTTAACCTGGATGCCGTTTCAAGGGAGGAATGCGTTATTCTGGTGTTCTTCACCATGATAGTCAACGCCATTGAGCTTCAGTCCTTCGTCGGCAGCGTTGTCTATCCTTTCCGGATTGCATACCTTCATTGCAACCACCTGCAAAGCCCTGTAAATCTGACCGCCTTCCTTGAAGTATTCAGCATCCTTGTCCGGTATGAGGATCCTGGCAACCTCTCTCATCGAGGCATACATACCATACATAGACTGTATGAATTCTCCGCAAGGTCTTATGCTGCCGGAACTGATGCCACGTTCACTCATAACGTCATCAAACTTCGTACACATATCGTGCAGCATGATTGACAGGTTGTAGGCTACGCATGCATACGCCTGAAGCTTGTGTTCCTTGATGTTGTTTTTCAGAAGAATGTTGTCGGTCGTATAGAAGAGTCTCTGTATGTCAATCTTCAGGTCTTCCTCCATGCTGTCCGTAATATCAAGCCAGAGCTCGTACTGAGAAATCTCAGTGGTATACTTCTTGAATATACCTATAAGAGTCTCAGAACGGGAGAATGCCTCCTTTATGCGATACTTAAGCTCATGCTTAAACAGGTCCTTCCTCTCGCTGAGATTGTCGTGCAAGTCTTTGATTGCCGTCTGTGTGATTGTAGCGAGAGAACCGATAATGAGGTAATAGAGCGAAGTGATATGGTCTACTGTTTCCCTGTCCGGCTCCTTGTAGTTGATGAAGAATGCTCCTTTTGGTGTGAAATTATATGCCGACATTCCTACACCTCCTTCTTTACTGCCAATGCGCAACTGATACAGAAGAGCATCAGGAGCGAAAGGAAAATGTGTTCGACCATAAAGCAGGCGAGTCCGTAGCCTGCGATAATTGCTGCGATGATAAGCAGGATCATCACTATTGTATTTTTGTATCTCTTCATATTACTTTGATTTAATGTTTCCGTATGCAGCTACATAGCTATCAAGTTGCTGTGTTGCGTGAACTAGTTTTTGATTGTAGCTATCTCGTTCTGCTCTAGCCTTAGAGATAAAGATAAAGCAGACAACGAATGATATCGCTACTGTTATCACGATGAACAACCAAGGCAGCTTGTGAACTGCCTTATTGATTGCTCTTCCTAGGTTTCTTACGATAACCCAAGAGTAAACTCCTATGAACACAATCGCCTGCTTGGTGGTTGCGTTAGTAACTTCTGCGATTTTACCTTTGCTTTCTACCATAATCAACTAATTTAAAAGTATTGGTAATCTTCTGAAAATCTCATTGTCTGGAGTCTTAAACTCCTTATCCCACGTACGATACAGAACGTTAAGGTTCAGTTTCTTCGCGATGGGCTTAAATCTTTCCTCGAAAAATGGAACCTGTTCCTTAAACACATATAAGCGGTTACTAGGCAATCTAGAAATATTGTTAAGGTAATCGCGAGAGGTACTGTGGTTGGCTATTTTTTCTAAAGCCAGCCAATCTTTCATGCTTTTTGGAGAAATGCTAAGACCATCAATATAAGAAAAGAGATGTGGCAAACAGAACATAAGAAATTGTCCGCTTGTATAAACGAATATGTTTTCGATGTTCGGAAAATTTTTCTTGACACTGCGGGCGAAATTATCAATGTCGATACTTGCCATGAATGGTTCTCCGCCCGTAATACACAAAGTGTGTATTGTTTTCAATTCCTTAACCGTAGCGACTGGAATTTTCTCAATATCGTACAGTTTATTGCAGCATAATTCACATTTGTAATTGCATTTGCTAAGAATCATCAAATGCATGATTTCTGGTTTCACTTTTCTTTCTGCCATAATTCTAAAATTTACTTGGTTCGGTTGCACCAGTTATCGGTAGATTGCCAATAACCGGCTAACCATATTTCTTTCTTTGTCGCATCAGGATGCTCACTGAGCCATTCCTCTGCCATTTTACTTACGTCTGCCATTTTTGTCTCGTTTTGATTCTTTTTCAAGTTTTTGTTTTAGCTTTTCAAGAGGGGATTCTTTCGGATCCACACCATTTAAGCGACAATGTTCTTCGTAGGATATTGCTTTTCTTCTAGATTCCTCATCTTCTTTCTTTTGTTTCTCAGCTAACTTTTGAGAATCAATTTCGGCTCTCTTTTCGTAAAGCTTACACATGTATTTTTCGAGAGCAATAAAAAGTTTTTGAGGATTCACTGTCTTTCCTACATAGATTTCGCCATACTCACCCATAGAAAACTCGTAGAAGAATCTAGTAAGCTCACTAGGCGTAAGGTGATAGTATTCTTGTCTGATACGCTGTGCCATAGCCTTGAACTGGTAAGGAGTAGTTGCTTCGATAGCTCCAATAACCATAAACAAGTCGATGAGCATTATCTTAATCCAGAACTCGCTTGCGCCATCTTTGAAGTACTTATCAATACTAACAAACGACATACCGCCCCTAGCTACAGAATCATATACAGATGTAATTGCATCTGTTCGATTTTGCAGGGTAGGATATTTGTCCAGGAATAGCGCATATTGTCCGCCGTATTTTTCCACCGCTTGCTTGCATTCAGTCGGCAAGGATTGAACTAATTTTGTTGAAAGTTCGTTGCTGTTGTTCATAACTGTTTACACCATTGTTTTTAGGAGCGTACAACCCGGAATAGTTGTTTCCCATAGAATGCTCAACGATAACCTTTGCGTATTCAGGATTTCCGCCCGACATCTTTAAAAGCTTCTTTTTAAGAGCCGCGAGTCCACGAGGTTGATATTTCTGCCGTTTCTCTTTCTTGTAAGCAAGCCACATATCGAGAGCTTCCTGGCAAGGGTAAATCTCCTCCTGTTGCACTTCTTCCTCAAAGTCTGATAAATCGTTGCCTAACGAGAACGCAGCACCCATACAAAAGATTTTCTGTTTCTCTGCGTCATTAGGAAACAACTCGCTAGACTTCTGACGTATATTAGTTGGTAACATCATAAGCTATTGTATGTAATTTTGTTGTCTTTCTATATCATGCTGAATATGAAGTAGTGCGATATATTCATCAGAATCAGGAAAATCAAATCCAGCTTCTTCTTTTGCCCATACTTTGAAATCAGAAATTGATTTGCTCATTTCGTCTTTCGTAAGGTCGGCAGAAGAACGGAGATACTTATAGCATTCTCCCGTGAATTTATCAATCCCTTCTCTGAGGAACATATCTTTGTTCACTACCAGCTTATAGAAATGCGTCTTAACTTCGTCTAGAGTGTAGCCGTATTGGAGACCGAATGCAGATAGGAGCAAATGAAGATAGGCATTCTGCTTCAAAGAACGTCCACGTTTTTCTTTCAGCTCTACCATCGCGCCTTTGTTCTCCAACTCGGCTACTTTTTTCCTAAACGTTTCAAGTTCAAACACATTTTTCAGGTTGAACCACATAAGCGTTGAATGCTCGTTTGATTAATTCTACACTAGAAGGGAAGGCCATCAGAGTTCCCTCGTTGCTGTGCTTGCTGCTGTTCAGGTGGAAACAGATTTTGCTGATTCGTCGGGTTTGCCACGCCAGCAGCATTAGCACTTGCCATAGCTTGTTGTGACACCTTAGTAACATTCCAGGCACGGATGCTGTTGAACCAACGGCCCTGATACTCGTGAGCATCAATATCAAAGCTAACGTTAATAACCTCACCACTATGAATGTTGAACTGAGCCAGACGGTCTGCTCCGAAAACATCAAAGGCCATCTTCTTAGGATATTGCTCTTGTGTTTCTATTACATAAGTCTGGGACTTCCACTCACCTCTTGCAGAGACGCCGCTTCTTTCAGGTAAAACGGCAATAACTTTTCCTTGAATTTCCATTATTTTTTATTTAAAGAATTTTGTAAAACCAAATCGGCCAGCTCGTCAAAATAAGCTGCATCCTTGATAGCGGAGTCCTGTTCGCCCGTAACCTTTGATGCTATTGAGCCTTTCTGCATAATCAAGCTATAAAGATAGCCGTCGATGGTATTTGCACCCATGAGAATCCACGATGTAACCGCATTCTTCTGACCGTTACGATAGGCACGGCATTCACACTGCGACAAGTCTGCCATCGTCCATGGGAGCTCGACGAACACCACATTGGAAGAAGCCGTAAGCGTAAGGCCTACGCCTGCTGCCTTGATGGAGCAGATGATGATTCTCTTTTTCCTAGCCTGAAAAGAATCGATAGCCCACTGCTTCTGCTGCTGGCTATCGGAACCGGTTACGGTGCAAACCTCATCCGGGAACTCTTTCTTGATTGCACTAACGACATCACGATGCTCGGCAAATACGATTATCTGTTCTTCGGTATCATGGAGAAACTCTATAGTCGCCTTCATTTTTCCTCGTCCGGATATCGAGCGAAGGTTCATAAACCTGACAAGAGCCTTCATTCTAAGCTTTTTCCTAGCCTCTTCCTCGGAGCAGCTCTTGTATTCGAGAAGGAACGTGAGCAGGTCTTTCTGACAGGTATCGTACTCTTCCTGCGTTTCAGGGTCGAGGGCGACACTGATGGTCGTTCTGGTCAGATCCGGCAAATCCTTAAGAACATCTTTCTTTTCTCTGCGGAAGTAGCATGTTTCGTGTATCTTCCGGTTAAGCTCTTCAAGATTCTCGTTCTCACCGTACCTGTTACAAAACTCGCCAAACCCTCCGAACTCGTCGTTCAGACGACCGAGGATAGCAAGCTGGCAGGCCAGGTCTGTTGCGTGATTGACAACGGGCGTACCTGTAAGCTCATAGATATACTCCTTACCCTGGCACAGTCCCATGATAATTTTAGACTGCCTTGTTGATGGATCCTTGACTCTTGCAGACTCGTCTATAATCACAGACTTGATAATCTTCAGTTCATCACGAAACAGGAAGTTTTTCAGCCGTAACGGTTTCGGACCGAGGCTTACGACGAAGTATTTTGCGAGCGACTCGTAATTACATATCACTACATCATACAGGTTCATCTTAGTAAGATGATATCCGTATGTCGCATTGACGGAATCGGTAAGAATGAGAGGCCGGAGGTTCGTAAACTTCTTTATCTCTCGTTCCCAATTAACCTTAAGTGCAGCAGGGCAAACAACAAGGCAGGGAGTTGCCTTTGCACGTTCAATGGCGACGATAGACTGAACCGTCTTACCGGTTCCCATGTCATCACCATTGATACAGCGCTTCATGGCAAGCTCCATGCGCACACCTTCTTCTTGATAATCGTATAATTTCGGTTTATCTGACATAATAATAAATTATAATAAACACCACATGCGGAAAGCCCATTCAAGAGCCTTCTCCCTACCACGCAAATACAACTCGTCACCACGTTCAATCTTCTTATAGAATACTTTCTTCTTGGTCTTGGAGACCGCAAAGATAAAGTCCATGTTTCCGTATCTTGGGTCTAAACTGTGCGTAAGATCCATATACCATGCACGGCTTCTATCCCAATCGACGAAATCGATCTGAGCCTCAAATTGCTCCTGTGACGTAGCTGCGGTGGTTTTCAAATCACCGCCGAACTCGCCGAGCCACCAGTCGAACTTGCAGCGTACCGGAAGCTCGAACTCGAAGCCCTGGTATTCCATCTTCATATGCGGATTGATGAATGTTTTCTGACCGACCGCATTCTTCAGGACGAAATCAAGGAATCTATCTTTTGTTGCCTGTTTCTTCAGAACAGCAAGCCGGTCTAGACCCCATTTCCAATCCTTCTCCGTATATTTCTCGTCATCGACCGTCATGGCGTAATGATTGCACTTTTCCGGTTCGGTAACGAGAGCGTCAACGAGAGTTCCGAGATGGAAAGCCTTTCTCTTGTCCTCTTCCTTTACGAAGTTGAGCTGCGGGTTCAGGGCAAATTTCAACGCAGTGAGGTCCGAATTGGAGACCTCACCACGAGAATAATAAGGGTCAAACGGTTGTTCTGCCATATTACTTAGCCGTCACCTCATCCTCATATTTAATATAAGGAGAAACAATATACTCTTCTTCGCTGTTTGCGTGTTTCTCGCAAGCCTTGCGCATGAATTCCAACTTAGAAGCAAGTTTGTCAGGAGCCATCTTGGAGCCTTCAATCGTCCACCACTGCTGGATGATGTCGAGCCAGGCATTCTTGTCGGTAACAACAAGGCGTTTTGTTACCTTGATTTTCTGCTTACCGGTTTCTCCAACGGAAGTCTGAGCGAAGAGTGACTGGGCCTGTGCGGTAGCGTGCTGGGCTGCATTTTCTGCATCACGCTTCTCCTGCTCAGCCGCAAGCTTTCTCTGCTGCTCTTCCTTAGCAGCCTCATCAGCCTTACGGATAGCCTCTTCCTTAGCCTTACGTTCAGCCTCAGCAGCGGCAGCTTCTGTTTCCTTACGTTTGCACTCTTCCTCAGCAGCCTTCAGCTCGGCTTCCTTTGCCTTGCGTTCAGCCTCGGCAGCTTTCCGCTCTGCCTCCTTGCGCTTGCGTTCCTCCTCGTCCTTGATACGCTGAATCTCCTCCTGCTTCTTGCGCTCTTCCTCAGCAGCCTTACGTGCTTCCTCCTCTTTGCGCTTACGCTCCTCTTCAGCCTTGCGAGCTTCTTCTTCCTTACGTTTGCGTTCCTCTTCTGCCTTCTTGATTTCAAGAAGTTCAGCAATCTTAGAATCAAACTTCATAAGAAGCTCATCACGTGTAGCATTTACGGTATGCTTATAAGATGCAAGCAACGATGCGGAAATCTCCTTGTATGCGCCGTTCATAATATCCTTTGCATCATTTTCCTCAATTTCGGAAGAGTATGAAGGCTTGTTATTAACGAACAGATGTCCGAGGTCAAGAACATCAGAACACTCTGTAATACGTTTCTTAACTTCATCCTTGTTGTCAAGGGTGAGAAGAGAGAACGTGTTATTAAGTGAGTTGATAGCAGCAGAAGAATGCTCTGTGAGGAGATTGTTCAAGATATCAATCGTATCAGTCTTCAGCTTAATCTTGGCCTCCTTGATGCGCTCCTGGCGCAGGCGTTCCTGCTCAGCCTTACGCTGCTGTTCAAGCTTGTATGCCGCATACTCGTTGCGCTTCTCCTGAATCTTATAGACAACAGAATCGGTGTTCTTGATAGAGATAAGGTTCTCCATCATAGTAAAACCCTTACGGACAATATCGAACACTTGGGTAACACCCTTACGTTTCTCCGTCATTGCTTTCTCTGTCAGTTTAGCTTTCTTGATAAACTCAGCGGCTCTCTCGTCAAGAGCATCGTTCATTCCGGATACGCCAATATCAAACAACAGAGACTCACCTGCATTCACGCATGCCTCATAAGATTTCCTGTTGGCTTGCACCGCATTTTCCGTATCAGATTTTAGCGTTGCAATCTGTCTTGTAATATTGTTGGCTTGTTGTTGTACCAACTGCAATTCTGTATTTTCTGCCATATATAACAATTTTAAAATGGTGAATCACTGTCAACCTTTACCTTGACGCCTTTGTCTTCCGGTGCGGTATCTCCGGCGCCAAAGGCTTCCTGAGTCGGTTTCTGCTGAGTCTGCATGTCGATATCGGCCTGCAAAAGAGCGCCCAGACCAACCTTCAGTTTAGGATAGCCCTTGAACGCATGCTTGCATGTCTTCGAGATAAGGAAGCCTGTGTCGATATCTCTGAAATACGTTCTACCATCGTTCCCGACATAGTTTCCGCCGTAAAGAGCGTTGGCTTTGTGGTCTTTGCCTCCGAACTTCTCCGAATACGTACGGAGACGGTCGATACCTTCGCGGTCAAGAACGAAGTAATCGTAGGCATTGTTCGGAAGAATAATCTTCACGTAACAAGCAACGATGTATGAATTTTCAGGTCGAGGATAAGTCTTTGCGTAATCAACGTACTTATGACCGTCTCGTTCACCGAAACGAAAATCGTCACAATTGTAAACTACTACAGGATTGTCACAACGAACAATCTGACCGGCTCGCTGGCGAAGAAGGATTTCTCCATATCCAGTATAGGTGATCTTGGCCGTATAATTCGTTTGTCGGGTATTCTTGTCGTAGTTACTGTAACCCATGAGGTAGCAGAGTGTCGTAGTTCCCTTTTCGAGAGACAAACCGTTAATTGCCAGGTTCATGAAGGCATCGTGAATATTCAATGATGGAGCCTTTTCAAGATAGCCCTTGAACGAGCCATTGAGAAGTTCTTCGTTGAAGAATGCCTTCTGCTCTTCGAAGAATACTTCTCCGCCCTCTCCGAACTTCTGATTGTACACCTCGATGAATCTGTCTCTTGCCAAATCGCAAATCTGATTATGAGGCGTTTTGTTTAACTGCTCTATATCCATTTGTATAGATTTTAAAATTAATGAACTCTATCTAAATATCTGAAGTAAGTTTCCACCGTCACGCTTTCGCCCTTTTCATTAAGGCGTTCATAATGAAGTGGAACCTTACCGAGTTTTCTACCCTCACCTTCAATGTAGTTGAGGTATGCCGCCTTTCGGGCCAGCTGTACCGACTTGCTTCGTGGAAGTTCCATGATGCACGCATGCACCTTACGCAAGTCAAGTACAGCAAAGGCCATCTTGGCGGGCATTTTTGCTATTCTGTTATCCATTTCTGTCATTACACTTCCATAATAGGAATCTCAGGACAGAGCTTACGAATCTTATCAAGCTCCGTATTGATGATCTTGTCGCGGGATTCTTCGATGATACATTCTGCATCAGCAGAGATAAGCGTCAGTAATGCCATGTTGCCTTCGACGTGAGCGATAGTCTCGATTGAAAGCTTCTCAGGCTCTGCGCCCTTGAAAATAGGAATATTTATAGTGAACGATGGAGGAAGATTAGAGTCTACAGCCTTCTCATAGTTGTCAGTCACGGAACCATTGTCGCTGTATTCCTTCTTGATTGTTGTCTGAACCTTCGCCGAGAAGCTCTTGAGGAGATTGACGAGTTCCATGTTCTTCTCCTTCGTCTCGAAGAAAGAACGGTTGAGTCGGAAGAAGTCACCAAGCTGTACCGGTTTCCACAACTTACCGTCATTGATATGGAATCCCGAAAACTGACGAGACAGCTGAATAGAGCCGATAATTGTCTGTGTAGTGCGCTCATCATTCTCGTTTGTAACAAGAGTAACAACGAGCTTCTCTCGATTAACCAGGATATGCGTATGCTCTTTGTCAATCTGCTCTGTACCCCAACGCTTCTCAAGGAAGGCATAGATACAGGTAATAACACCGTCTACCTGAAGATTAAGAGGCTCCTTTGCAGGAAGCTTATAAGGGTTCTCGTTACCTACCTCACGGAGAACAATCTCCGCATGATCCTGTCCAGGAGCGAGGTCTATCTGCAATTTTTCATTGTTCATTTTACAAAATATTTTAGAATTTATAAACTATGTGAAAGCAGACTACATAGCCTGCTGATCACGGTTAATTGAGTATACATTGCTAGGGAGTTCGTCACGTGTTGCCGGACGGGAAGAAACAAGATTACCCTCCTTGTCATAGAAGGCAGTCATCTTTGCTTCACGGTCAACGAACTTGTAAACCTTCTCGTTAACCATGCTACCCTTCTGCTTGATTTCCTTAAGGAGAGAAGAGATCTCTTCCTTGATAGGCTTCAGCTCTGCCTTTTTCTGCTCACGGAAATCCTTGATTTCCTCCTCGATGTCAGATGCGCGTGCAGACTGAAGAGCGAACAGGTCCTTCTTCTTCATCAGCTCATCAGAGTTGAATCGCTTGATGAACTCCATTTTCTCAACAGAGTCCGCGTTGTTGGCGAGGAAATCCTCACGCTCCTCCAGATCCTCATACTCATGACCGAGGGTTGCTGAAATAGTTGCTTTTTCTTTTGCCATTGTGTTATATGAATTAATGTGTTAATACTCGGCGCCAGCGTCCACGCTTAAATTTCTTGTCCGCGTGAATTCCGAACAATTCCGGCGTTGTTACGCCATTCATCATAGGAAGCACATTGCCCTTCTGCAAAATACTTTCGAAATGAGAAGAAGTGACAGGAGCGTGGCAGATGATGTTCTTCTTGACATCATACAGGTTGCCGTACTTTGATACTACGCCCATTACACGTCCTCCTCCATTATTTTCAACAACTCACGGAAACCTTCAGCGCCATGCACCTCTCCGTTTTTCACTTTTTCCTGGAGTTCGTCGAGCTTCTTCATCTTAGCGAGGAAAGAGTTCTTCTTGTCCTCAAGCGAATTGAGGCGCTTGGTGATTGCCAGTTCCGGGTTATCACTGAGAATGATGTCCAATGCGATGCCGGCGAAAAGGTTCGTATTATTCTCCCTCTTGCCTTCATCATCAATCTCGTCGATATCACGAGTAAACTGGTTTTTGCCGTCGATAACCTTCTTGATTTCATTGAACTCAGAAAGATTCTTCGAGATGTCGAATGCTCTGTCAACAAGAGCCTGCTTGTCAATTACTACACTGACGATAATTTTGTCTTTGTCCATAATTTAAAATATTTAGAATTAAACTACTAGTCTTCCTTATCCCAACCAAGGAGATGTGCGACGAATGCGCATGCAGCGAACATAGCTACTGTTGCTATGAGACTATTGATAATAATAACCATATCTTCTTGTTTTATACCTTATTATATAATATAGCAATCGGACGGTGGATAATCAACGATTTTCCACTCGTTCTTCTTTATCTTGATAGCCTTACGGAATATCACAACAGACTCGCCGTTATGACGTTTCCTATTGTGAGCGATAAGTCTTGCCACCACAGCCTTTGTTGTAATCGAGAACTCTCTGAGCTTTGAGGTATAGAGGCTCTTGACATCACATATCACAATCTTCTCGCCTTCCCGGTAAACGAAGTCGGCAGTATAGTTATGCCCGTAAAGCAGTGACCTTCTCTCATATTTGACCTTAGTTTTAAGCTGCTTTGGTCTCAGCATCCATACAGGCTTGATTGCCGTAATGGTCACCTGCCTATGAATACAGCTTATATTAGGATCATCAATGATGGCCTGCAAGTACAGATACTCCTCTCTTGAATCGTATTCGTTCCCGTCAGGAGCGTAATACTTCTTTGAACCTACGCGTCCCATGTCTTGCCGGCCTCCGCTCCGGGATTTTTAAAAAGCAGATTGATGGCCTCAGAGCCATATCTCTGCCACATTTTGTTACCCCACTGAATAAGATATTCACCATTTCGGGCTTCGAGCTTACCATCCGTATATTCCGGTTTAAGACGAACAGTAATATCCCTTCCGTTCTGTTCTATGCTTTCAACGCATTCCAGATTCCGAAGAGCATTAATGTTTTCCTTACTGATTCTTATTATGTTTTTAACTTTCATCTATAGTAAAACCTCTCCGTTTAGCCAACCACGCAAGGCAGGAGAGGTTATTGCACGTGGTTATTCGTGATGTGGAAGAGGCCAACGTTAAAGGGAGGAGGGAGAATTGACTCCCTCACTCCCAAAGATAATCAAAAACTGTAAATTTATGGCACTCACACAATTAAGTGAGCCACATGCAGGACTCGAACCTACGACCAACCACCATGTTAGGCTGCTCTGACCAACTGAGCTAATGTGACTTGTACCTCCTACTTTCACAAGCAAGAGGATATTAATACTCAAATTAAAATATAAATGACTTATAAGAAAAAGTGCCGACCTCTGTCAGCTAATGAAAAAATATTTTTTGAAATTTACCTACTTGGGAAGCCCAGGGGAGACTCCAACTCCCAACCTCGCGGAAAGTACCACGGCTCTATGCAGTTGAGCTACTGGGCGACACATAAGTTAACCAATCAAAATTCTTGAAAAATGAAAGAAAATTGGGACGAGAGGATGGATTCGCACCATCGACCTCCAAGGACACTTCCCCTGGCGCTCTACTACTGAGCTACTCTCCTCAGAAATAAAAAAAATAATTCCTTCTAAAAGAAATAGACGTATCCTATCTTCTCAGACAAGATACGCAAGAAACAATCTTTTCACATATAAACAATTTAGAGCTTTCAATAAACATTTGTGGCAGGTACAGAACTCGAATCTGTGACCTCTAGGTCATGAACCTAGCGAGCTACCAACTGCTCCAACCTGCGATGTATGCAGCCTATCTTCACAGACGGGCTGCATTTTTAATTGAATAAATTAGAATACAATGAATTATATGTTGGAGGAGAAGGAGGATTCGGACCCCCATTTGCGACGATAAGAACGATATCATCTAGTTGTCGCCGTGCTTCCGGTTACACCAGTCTCCTCTGAGTTGTTATATGAATGATGAAGATAAATCATATTTTTGGATTTTCAGAGCTTTTCCTGCTCACCAGACTGCAACGTTTTCGGCAGTGCTTGCACCGACAATTCTTCGTTCCGGTGTAGTCCGTCTGCTTACTTGATGCAGATTAGCTGGATTTTCGTATGTCGTGCGTCCTTTCGCCAGGTCACGGCATCCATTGATGCTCTCCAGTTACTTCTTTTACACGCATACTATTTCTATGCATCAACATGTCAAAGAACTATCTTCCATGTCCGCTCTAGGGAACTCTCATCTGACGCAAGATTGTCGCTGCCCGAACGACCTACTTTATAAGGTATAAGGACTTACCTTTGCGCCGTCAGAGAGGAATTCAACTACTAAACGGAACTAAAAAAAGAGTGTGACTGAGGAGGGACTCGGACCCTTCGACCCTCGGTTTAGGAAACCGATGCTCTATCCAACTGAGCTACTCAGTCTGATTTGGGGCGAAAGAAGCTAAACGAACAGACATCGCCCCAAAGTGTCTACCGCTGTAGACGTAAACAAAATAACTAACAACATGCTCTCACGAGCAAATGAAACAAACCTATAACTTTAACCATACCAATATTTCAACACACTTTATGCTCTTCAATCAGCTCATCAACATCAGACTTTTTGAAGAATGCGGTGTTACCTATCATATAATGATGAATCTGGCCGCTCTTTCTCAAGTCGTGTATATAACCAGTACTCATACCAATATACTTGGCGAACTCTTTTGTAGAGAGCCAAATCTTTTCGACAGGCTCTACTGATACTTTCTTGCGAGGCATAGGCTTTATCTTTTAACCAATTCTTGTTCTATAGTCGGTATAACACCTCGACTCTTCAGCTCATCATACAGAAACAGCCTACCTTTCTGAGTCCACTTTGTATGCATCACAGACCCTGATGTCCCATTCGAATGAACGATAGGAACTGTTTCGGAATGAACATAACCGCAAGGTAGATATTTCGCATACAAGATCCACTGGCCACCGACCTTGTGCTGAATACCATAGTTTCTGAGCATTATATTGAATGCCTTTGCTGACTTTCCGTAGTCCTGAGCTATCTGAGTAGTTGTTACAGTTTCCTTACTTGCCAATATCATATCAACGTAGTTGACTTTTGGTTTCATATCAGAAATTGTACTACTTAGCTCAACAATTTCCTTATCCTTTGCATAATTCTCGGTTTCTAGTGCTTTTATGCGCTCCTCTCTCCTTTTAAGAGTGGCTTTAGCGACAATAAGAGCTCTAGCCATCAAGTCTTCCTCGGACTCTTCGTCAGCCATGGTCATATACCCTCCATCTTGACGAATACTAGGAAGAACTTCACTCGTTACCCATCTTTTAAAGTCCTTTGCTTGTGGTAACTTGCTACCAAAAATCAAGGCATAAAGACCAGACTCGCTTATGAAGTTCGTATTCTGCTTTCTTCCTTGGGAATCTATGACCTCACGTTTCGTTAGGTCATCGTCATCAACGTGATCACCTACAGCTTTCCAGGGATTTGAAAATCCAAGTGCCTTACATACATCACTTGCACAAAACAGAGGTTCTTTCTCCGTCCCCTCGATTCTAATAGTCCCAAACATCGGACTAATCTTCTTTAAGTGAATATCGTTCATATTTTACTTATTTAAGTTTACTACTCAACCGGAACAGCCTCGATAACCAATGTCTTGTTCTCGAAGTTAGCCTTCGTCTTGTATCTCGCCACACCTTCAGGCGGTTCAGTCTTACCTATCAGCCAAGCGTACTGTCGAGCCGACATGATAGCTTTTGCTGTCTCAAACACAAAAACCTCGATTTTTCCGGGCTTTATGCTCAAGATGTCTGACTTTGTCAACTTTTTCATCTTGCTTTATTTAATATTAACTAAAATAATTTGGAGGGGACGCAGGAAAGTTGTATATTTGCAGTGCTAATGTAAGATACGGCACTTTCGGTCGCATCCGCCTCCGTTTGTGTCGGTATTGCTTTATTGCTTTAACCGGTTCACGAGTGCAAAGGTAACACAAAAAGGCGGACAAAGCAAATCTTTTTCGGATTTTGTTCGCCTTCTTAACTTACCTTAACTATTTAACCGGTTTTAGTTACATATACATAACTAAAGGTATGAATTATGAATGGAGTTATCGAAAGAGTTAACATTCTCATCAAAGACTTAGGGTTAACACCTAACGCTTTCGCAAAGAAAGTCGGTCTCGGATCGTCTAATCTAAGCAGAAAGCTTAAAGGAAGTACGCCTTTCACCACCAAAGACTACCTTAAGATCAGCGAAGCGTTGGAGATAAGTCGGAATTGGTTAGAAACAGGAGAAGGAAGTCGATATGATGATGTTCCAAGAATGTATGATAGAAGCCTAGTTAATATGGCTATCGACAAGTCTGTCGGACAAGCGATTCATGGGAAAGATGCAAAGCCGTTCTACGATGTTGACTTTGCATTAGGATTCTGTGAGATGTACAATGATACACCGAACACCCCTACGAAGTACATATCTGTCCCAGGTTACGAGAGAACTGATTTCTGGTGCAGAGCTTCGGGGGACAGCATGAAGCCTCTAATAAGTAATGGAGACATCATTGCCTTGAAGGTCATACCTGACTGGACAGAATTTTTGCCTATGAATGAGATTTATGCAATAATGACGAAGAACGACCTAAGGACTGTAAAGGTCATCCGTAGGGGTTCCGATAATGAACATTTCACCCTCCACGCAATCAACGAGGAGTACGAAGACCAGGAAATAAAGAAAGAAGCCATCACTAAGGTTTTCAAGGTACTTGGCTCATTAAAGGCATTATAATAATGAAAGTATATATAGATGTATATAAAGAGGTGAAAGAAGCGTTACCCTGGGCAACAGAAGACATGATTAGAGAATTCGCATACAAGAGTTGGAAGGCCCAAAACCAAAAACAACCAGAAATAAATGTCGAAGCACCAAAAGTCGAATATAAGAAAAGGGTGAAACTTCAACCAAAACTATATCCTATGTCATCCAAGGTTTGCCATGAGTTAGCCAATTCACACACTACGAGGTTCAAGCTTTGCGAAGGCAGGAAGATTCGGCACAAGTTTATATGTAACCGATGCGGATACGGCAGAAGCTTCGGTTATATAACACCTTATGGGTTGCTTTGCCCTCAATGCGCCGCAAAGAAAGCAGGTGGACGTGGAGCGCCGCATTACATAACAACACCAATGCGGGACTAGAAGAAGTTAAATAATAAAATATACGATTATGAAGAAGGTATTACTAGCAGCAATGATACTTCTTGCAGGAGCATCATTCACATCATGCAGCAGTAGCGATGACTCTTCTATCAACGACCAGAAGATTCAGAACGATCGAGAAAACTATCTCATCGGCAAATGGAAAGTTATCGGTGGTGGTTCTGGCGGTGGAGTTTATGATCCAAAAATCAGGATAGAGGGAGATTGCTATCTGGAGCTTATGAGTAGCGAGAGAACGAAGTGTACTGGCGAAGCAACTGCTTATGTATACTATGACGGAAAAGAACCTTTTATGACGAAAGACGTAAAAGAAGACTTGTCGTTTATAAAATGGAGTTTGCAATACTACGAAGTAACTGGTTTTACATTATACACATATAAATCGGAGTCAAGCATGCCAAAAACCCATGACATAGACTTTGAAAGTGATGGTACAATAAAGCTTTGGTTTCACACAACTTACAATAGCTATTACACCCTCAAGAAAGTTAAATAGAATAGAATTTGTGAGTAATATGTGAGTGCAGCGTTATTCGATAGCCCTAAGTATCAGAGCGTTAGCGTTTTATCAAAATACAAGAGAGTCTTCCCAAGCCTGTGAGGCGGGTTCGACTCCCGTATCTCGCTCAAGTATTGATAATCAGCCACTTACATCGTTTTTCACTATAAAAACATAATCAAAAATCATCATTTTCACCCACAAAATAGGTACAAAATCGTGCATAATGTACGCCAATGTGAGTAGTTTTGTGAGTAATATGTGAGTAAAATTGAGTTGTGAGTAAAATTGTGAGTAAAATCTGTGAGTAAGTATGAATAGCATCAAGACATACGTTGAAGGAAAATCACTGAAGGTTTTCTTCATCATAAGTTACAACGGAAAGAGATTCCAGGTCTATACCGGAATCACGAGTACGGTCAAGTTCAGCGGGATGATCTTCCCGAAGAGTGTTCCGAACGCAAGAGCCAAGACGGC
>ERZ1031540.2-NODE-2-length-50015-cov-21.161509_pt1 | contig 50015 bp, 81 predicted proteins | sample MGYA00519031_ERZ1031540 | MGnify/ENA primary metagenome ERZ1031540 (study PRJEB33719, sample SAMN04261166) | wastewater metagenome | biome: rural village; feature: human; material: feces | host: Homo sapiens | place: El Salvador | collected 2013-01-07 ... | reverse complement strand
AATCTGCTAAAGCACATAACTCCATTCTTTTATGGTCACATTTTTCAGATTTAGGACAACTTTTACATTTTTCTGCTAATTTACTTAAAGGTTCCGCCATTACTATACCAACTCTCTACCACAGATAGGGCAATAATTGATGTCAAAATATCCAACTGCGCTATGTCCTTTATAAATTACAATCCCCGGAACTTCATCATCCCTGTTTCTCATAACCTGTGCTTCCGTCAAGTCTGTTTCTTTGGCACATTTATTTATTTTGATTTCTTTTCCGTAAATTATAAATGGATTGTTTTTATACGAGCAAAATTCACACATATCGCACCTCTGTTTTTATTGTTTGTCCAAATTGACGATATAATAACTATCGCAGCAAGTCATCATTAAACGCTTAATCTCATCTTTTGCGTCCTCAAATGTAGCAAAGGCATATAGTGGAACATCATCTCTCCGACGAGCTACTATGAACCTATATTCCGGATAATATAAGTCTTTGCATTGTTCCAAGGTTATAGTGTCATCTTTTCTGCTATGTTTCTTGCGTTTTGTGGTTTTTGGTTTATCTTTGGCACATTTAATGTGCATATCGTATATAATGGCAAAGCATAAGATATACGCAAATAAGATTACAAGTATCGTTACAAGTATCGTTACAAATAAGTAAATAAATTCTTTCATATCACACCACCTAGTTATCTTTTCTTCGGCGTAAATAATGTGTCCGGTAATTCTTCGCCGGTTAGAAACTTATTCACATACTTCATAAAAGTTGGAACACTCATTCCGGCTATCTCCGCTGCCTTAACTTGGCTACATTCCCTGTTTAAGTATTTTGCTACACCCTCCGAGAACTTATCAATGTCCCGTGTTTTAACTCCTTGTGCCATAGACATATCTCCTTATTTTGATAATCGGATAGACAGGAATCGAACCTGTGACTACTTGAATGAATCAAGCGTTACTCCCAACTGAACTACTATCCGAAATCACAGATAAAGCAACAATTTATATCTGTGAAGCAAGTGATTTTTGTTGTTGCCTTTGTTTCACTTGAATGGACTTTCTACCATTTCCGACAATGCTTTGCTGCATTTACTGCCGAAAGCTATTGATGTGGTGTGGATTTGAACCACACATGAAATTCCGTTAGTTAGTCTGCACCTACGAATAGGGATAAATGGATTTTTATTTTCTAACGGATTTATTGGTGTAATTGCTTACAGCTATTTACCAGACTTGTTAATAGCAATTCTTGTGCACACCGTTTTCTTAACCATTAGTTAGCGTTTACCCGTTCCGCCACACATCAACTCACGCGTACAGATTACACATGAAACATCACATTTTTACAACGATTTTGACCTATGAGGTTGTGAAGCAAGGTTTAACAATCGTGAACCCAAACGCCGACATCGTGAATCAAACACGAACAACATTTCTGTTGGATAGCTTAGCAAGCTACTGGAATACCTTTATCCCATATCGGCAAGCGGTGGTTTTTTACTTGGTTATCACCACCCAAGGATTTTTAGTCAGCCGCAAGCGGCTCAATCCAGTTCCCTGTACTAAGTTTATCCGGAATATTGATTAATACCTGCATTTCTCTAATAAACACACTAGGGGTGTACTGGCAACATCGCCAATGGGGAAGAGGGGAATCGAACCTCTATTGTTTACCACTTGGGAACTGATTTACAGTCAGCCGCAACACCGCCAATCGTTGCCGCTTCCCCAAAACCATACCGCCTGTAACGGTCTACAGTTGTAGGGTTGATTTTCACATAAAAAGAGTACTGTTATGAAAAAAAACTTGCCTATTTCTAGGCTAGTAGGGATAGCAGGAATCGAACCTGTATTAAAAGTTTTGCCATTTAAACTATATCCCCAACCAGATTGATTTTAACTTATCAAGGAGAAAAATGCGTCTGTCCGTATGTCCCAATTACGGACTAAACCCATTGGAAGCCTTGAAACTTCCCGGCAACCTTTAAATTGCATGGGTAAATAATATTTTATGGGGTCTCATAGTATTAGCTGTCAAACAGCTAAGCAGCCCTAGTTGGATTCGGACCAACGAATGCAGCAGTCAAAGTACTGTGCCTTACCGCTTGGCGATAGGGCTATTTAATTATTTAATTTATAAAGGGGTAATATGTATAGATTATCCTATCAGAATTGTAGATATATGTATTATATATAAAAGTTATGTATATTGCAAGTATGTATATAGGCTTTTTATTTTTTGAGATATTTGAAGGACTAAGTGGCGGCGCATTGGGCTATTTTATAAACCCCCTTCCCCCGGTCTATGCTCTAGGTGTTGCCGTTGTGGGTGTATTGCTACACCCACGGAATAAAATATATCAATATACTTGATTTATTCGGTTAGTACGTCGCAAAATCTTTATTTTGCGACATCAAAACGTTAATATTAGCGGTTTTATGGGTCTTTTTCGGTCAAATTGTCAGACAATAAAGCACTGTCGGCGGAGTTTTGAAGCTGCTGGCGTATGTCTGCGGCTGTCAGGGCTTGCCGTTGACTCGTTTCTCTGCTAACGCCCGGCAAATTCCAACCAAATCGGCGATTGAGTGCTGCAAGGTGTCCGACCGGATTCTTACCGGACCAGAGCCGACCCTCTCCCGAGTTTTCATATTCCCCTCTTAATTTTTCAAGCAAAGCAGACGGCGTTGCACTTAGTTTCCCACTCTTTCCGCTATCGCTTCCCCATTCATATATAATGCTTTCTTTTATTCCTGTTAATTTTGAAAATCCCGTAATAGTACATATTTTATCGTACTTATAACATAAATATATATAATAGTCTGATAATTCCATTAAATAATCATAATTATATACACCACAACTACTATTATTAAAATATGGTCTACTATTATTAACATATGGCTCATATTTTCTATGTAATTTTAAAATAGACCTATCCGGGAACGCGTGATGCTGGGTATATATTAAAGCAGCATAAAAAATAGCTTGCGTTTCTTTTCGCATGTCTTCAATGTGCTCTTCTTCGCAAAACATTTTAAAATACATTTCAATATCATTTTTGAAAATCTCAACGTTTTCTTTTTCTTCGTCGTTCAACATCTGCTTTACCTCCTTTCTCCAAAAAAATAAAAACACGTTCAGGACTTCAAATTGTGTTATCTGTCTGTAACGTGTTTATCTTTCGTTTTATCTTAGTCAAATGATAATTTATTTTTTTGAAAAAATCAAGCCGGAAAAATTTTTTTGTAGGCTCTCTCTTTCTTTTTTTATTTTTTCTTTCTTTCTTTTCTTTGCTTCTTTCTTTTCTTTCTGTCTTTTTTCTTTTTTCTTTCTCTAATTTTTTAAGTAAAAAATCTTTTGAATAATACTATTAATGAAAAATCATTTTTAAGGCGATTCAGGGCAAAGAAAAGACCCGGAGCGGTTCCAGGTCTTGTTTGATACTTCTATTATATCACGATAGCGGTATATGTCAATCTTTATTTTTATTATTTTTTTTTAGTTTTTCTAAGACTGCGGAAACGATGAAGCCGTTCAAGCTCTCCCCTGCTGCTTCTCTGATTCGCTTCTCGTCTTCTGCTTTAAATCTTACTAGCGTCTTGAAATATGCTTTTTTCTCGTATTTGCTCGTCGCTCTTATTTTCGCTTTAGTTGCCGTCATTTTATTAGTCCTCCATTTTTTTCTAAAATATCACAAAAAAATATTCTTGTCAAAATATAATGTTATCGTTATATATTTTGCACAAAAAAGCATATAATGTTATCGTTATATTTGTAAGTTTTTCCGATATTGAAATTATATCACGATAGCGTTATACTTAGTATAACAAAAGAAAGAAAGGAAGCCCCGCGGGGGCTAGGGTAAAAAAATATGATGAAATATGTAGGAAATGTCACAAAAAACGCAGAGGAACTTAAAAAACTACTCGATGAAGGCTATATCTATCTAACAGAAATGGGATACGCATTAACAGAAGGCGAAGATATAAGCACAGACGATACAGTTATAGAAAATGCGCTCTGTAGCTTATATGAAGAGAGCTAAAGTCGAAACGCTCCGATTTGGAGCGTCAGCCGCGGGATGGTCTCCCGGCTCTGATGATGACAGACCGCAGGATAAGAAAGCGAGGGCAAAATCATGAAAACAATAGAAAAAGTAGAGATTAAAAAGTTAAGTTTCCCAATTGACAATATTTACAGTTATAACGCTATGATTTTTAGAAGCGTTGACGGTGGGAAAACATTTGCACATTGCGGATGTGGTAAATACTTCACAACACTCGAAGAAGCAGAAACATATAAGGCAGGAATTGAATTACAATAGTCGAAACCGCCACTTTTGGCGGTCTGCAGGAACTGCCCCGCCTGCACTGATGAGACAGGGCTCATAATGAAAGGATGGTTGATTATATGACAAAAGCAGAATTAATAGCAGAATTTAAAGAATTGGAAACTGAAAAAGGAGTGCATATAGATGGTATTTACTATAATAGTAAAAAATGCGAAATAGAAAACGCTATAGAGTGTCTAAAATGCCCGGATGAACTTTTAGACAAGTACTTAATGATTTTAAGTCTGAAATATGAGAATACCGGGCGCGTGATTGCTGAAAATGGAGACTTTAAGCGGCATAGCTTTAACAGGCTATACGTTTTTAACACGGCTAGAGCTATTTTAGCAGATTAGCAAGGCTGGCGCTTCCGGGGTTCGATTCCCCGGCTTTTTAAATTATTATGGGAAAAACTAACCGCCGCAGAGAATGCCAGCCGGACCGATACCGGCGGCGGTTTTTGCGTTCCAAACCTTGACCGGGTGACCTTGCCCGGTGTATAATAAAGATAGGTTTTTGGACGCTTGCAGGCTTTAGGACACTAAAGTTTTTAGCCTGTTTTTGCGGTAAAATCGGGGCAATTTTGCCTTGAAATTTTGCCACATTTTAAAATTAACTTACCACCTAGGGAAACCATACCCTAGGGGGTATCAATTTATTTTACATTATATTTTTTAAAAAAAGGAAGGGTCACTATGAAAGAACCAAATTACAAAAATAACATTGAAAAAATGAGCGTTGAATTGTGGGAAATTGCAATTGACGTTGAAGAAAAAGAGAAAAAGCTCCCATTCTACGACGAGCAGACCTTGAGAGCTGCACTAAATGATACGCTTTCATACATCGCAAACGAGCGATACAGCGAAAGCGAAAGCAAAGCCGACATTGAAGCGGCGGTAAAATTGACCGTTGATGATTACATTGACGAATGCAAGGCAGACGGGGACTTTTAAAGGCGGATGCATCCGCCTTTTTTGCGTGAATTTAGCTGGCAGATTTTCAAGGTAAAATTTAGGTTAAATTCAGACCAAATTTCAAGGAATTTTTAAAAATAGTTTCCGATATGCGCCTCTGCAAAACGTAGGGGGGTATAAAAATTTTTGCATTATATTTTAAGGAGAAAAAATATGATAAAATTTGTAGACTTGAAGCAGGCGGTAATTACTGCCAAAAAAGAAGAATTTGAGTTTGAGGCAGTCTCATGCTCAAAAAGGCATTTTCCCGGCGTAAAAGGTTATTCTATCCGGGATTTTTTGGACGAATATAACAAAATAATGGGGTTAGAGGACGAATATGCCTATATCTGGGAAACTCTCGGCAAGTGTTATTCCCTTGCAGATTTGAGAGAAGACATCCGCCGCAATGTTCCTGAATATACCGCCGCCCTATTTGATAGAGCGGTAGCAGTTATCGGCATTTATGATTTTAATATTGCGTCGGCGTATGCCTTAATCGCAAATTACATCAGAAAAGGGGGTAAAATTTGTGGCATTTATGAATAAAGCAGGCATTAAAATTTCTTATGACTGTCAAAGCCTGATTAACGAGCTTAAACAGGATATAGAGGAATTTGGGAGCCATCTCATATTAGATGTGGTGGTGCAGGATGTAGAGGGCGTAACCATCTACAAAGATTATAATTTTATCGAGAATGACCCGGAGACAGAGTTCACGCTTGAACCCGGAGAACGGATTGCAAAAATGACTGCTGCCACCCTACTTATGATGTACGAAAAAGAGAATGAATTGCTTTGAAATTCGGTTCAAATTTTTGGGATTTTTTAAAAAGAATTTTGTAATCTAGTCAAAATACCATAGGGGGGGTTCAAAAAAGTTTGCATCAAAATTTTGAAAGGAGTGGGAAGATGAAAAATAACTTAAATCAGCAGATTTTTGATTTAGCCAATAAAAAAGGGGCAGAATTATACAAAAAATCCGCCAATATGGATAAAATTGAAATCAATATTAACAGGTATCAGCAGGTAGAAGCATTCATGAAAAATATTCCCGAAAAAGTACCTGCTATGCCAATTTTAAAAGAGGGTGTGTTTGTACTTAAAAACGGCTCTGAATCAGGAATGGTAATATTTAATTCAGACATTGAGGGTAATACTATTACTGTCAAAGCAGATACTCTTGCGGTGACTGATAATTCTACTGTATGGCTTTGTTCTGCTAAATACATTTTCCCTTGTGAAATGGCAATAGGCGGTGCTTTAAAAATAGAGGACTATGTTGACCCTAAAAGTCAGATTATGGGTGCAATTAAAGGTAAAGAGGACAATGATACCAAGAAAAAATTATCATCATTGTTTATGTCTGCTTTAGGTGTGACCTTGTGGCTTAACTATCTAATGCTGCATCCTGAACAAAAGGAAGTGCATAGGAAGAAAAGAAGCTCTCACAATTCGGAACATAATTTTTATTCAAACAAGGAACATATTGTCCGTTTGAATGGTGTTTCAATCAAGACAGATAGCCCGACAGTAGCTTCAAAAATCAGAAGCAAGAAAATTGTCCGTGTAGCGGAATGTTGGTCTGTAAGAGGACATTATAGGCACTATAAGTCAGGCAAAGTGGTATACATCAAACCTTTTGAAAAAGGTGCCAATAAAGGGAAGATAGTCCCTAAAAAATATGACATAGTATAGAACCTTGACATATTGCTAGTAATGTTATATAATCCCATTAATTTCTTGAATAACCCACATTGGAATGTAAATTAATTTTTAAACTTAATTATTTGTTTAGCACTTTTAAAAGTGCAAGAAAAACGCAAAAAGGAGAAAAACTATGGTTACAGCTTGGCACGGAATTTTTGACCAGATTTTAAATGCTCAAAATCGTGGAGATTGGGAAGAGGTTCTGCAACTTTCAATGAAATTGTGCAACAATTATGAGCTTCCTGTACCTCATTTTCTTTATAAAGAAGAAGAATCCGAGGACAAAAGCAAAAAATTACTTCTATGGCTAATGGAAACACACAACGAACTATTAGCAAAAACTAAAAAGTAGGCTCAATGCCTACTTTTTGCTTTCTAGTGACATAATAAGCGCAACACTAGAGTATTTGTTTTCTTTCAATTCGGTCAACATTCTCTCCTTTGTCATATCTGGATTAGTCCTTTGAATTATCTTTAACAGCTCATCTGTACTCATTATCCCACTCTCCTAACTGCCCCAAGTACCATATCAACAATGTCAAATACTTCATCTCCGTATGTTGCTACAAAATCGCACAATATTTCTTCCTGTTCAATCAGCAAATACAAATCATAGGACATACAGATTGCGTGGCACACTTCGTGTATAAGCACTTTACGTTGCATAAATCCACGCAAGGCATTTGATAGATAAATTGTATGTGTATTTCTATCAGTTACACCCAGCACAGAAACATTGTCTGACCGCTTTAATTCGCCCGAATTTGAATTTTCATATTGTACTCGCCACATTGTGCCATTAATATTAAAAATCATCTGTATGCTCCTTTCTGAACGGAATAAGGCTATGAATATTGCTACCCATAGCCTTTAAAATTACAACTTAGAAACAAGTGTACTAAGTTTAGTACGCATAAGATTGCGTTCTTCTGCTGTCATATCGCCAATAAGCTGTGTAATATCGCCGCCAAGCTCTTTGATATAGCTGTCAAGTGCTTTCATCTTATGCTCCTTATCCTCTGGTGTGTTATTCTTGTGCATTTCCTTAGTTTCTGTGTAGTTTCTCTTTGCCCTGTCATAGCTGCTTTCAGACATTGGCTCTGTATAATACATCTTGCCATAATCCCTATCCATATCCCTCATCTGTTCTGCTTCAGGGTATATGTGCATATAAGGCGGTTCTTCATATCCCCTACGTGTTCCACGACCTTTAGGGGCAAATCTGCCATTTGCATAGCGGTAATGGTCATAAAATCTTCTGTCCGGATAATCTTCGTACTGCTCAAGCATACGCATAATATCCTCATTATCTTCTGACTTTTCCATAGCTTCAACAATTCTGTAATCTTTGTCAAAACAAGCTATGTTCTTCGCTATCTCTGTAAAATCCTTTAAATCGTCAAGGTTCTGCCCCTCAAAGCTATCTAATCCGATTGCTTCAACTTTAGCCTTGACACATTCCATAATCTGTTTAGCCCATTTATGCATGTGTTTTACCTCCATAATCTAATATAATTTGTTCTATATCGTCTCTTTTATTTACCAATACTTCTTTTAATAAAGTTTTATACTCTATTTTTTCGTCTCTTGATATTTGCCTTAAATCAGTTTCTTTTCCTTTGTAGTGAACTCTACAAAACCCGCTAAAATTCATAGCAATCTCAAAAGGAAGTTCTAAATCACAAATCCTATGGTGCATAATTCCATATTTAAGATTATACATCTCACATAATTCACTTAAAGTTTTCCTTTCTCCTCGGTAATCAATATAAATATTTCTACTTGTATTGTTGCATTGCTTTTTTGGTGTGACCCAGCGACAATTTAAAGGTTCATAATTTCCATTAAAATCTATCCTGTCTATGGATAAGCCATCTTTATATCCATTTTTTATAGACCAGTTATAAAAATTTTGGAATCCATCTATCCCTATCCATTCATCACAAACTCTAACGCCTTTAGCGCCATACCACTTATATGATTTGTTTTTTCTGTTTTCACACCTGCTTCTCATGGAACACCAAACATCAAACAATTTAGTGTTACTCATATTGTGTGTAGTAAGCTCTTCTACATGTTGTTTTCGTTTCTCTTCATTCAGACAACCACAGCTTTTTGTATGACCGCTCTTAATTTTTGAACTTTCAACGATTGCCTCTTTCCCACAAGCGCACCTACATTTCCAAAATGTTCTTTTGTTATTTTCCTTATGCACTCTTTCAATAACTGTCAGACGATTAAATGTTTTACCTGTTAAATCATCAAAATTATATGCTGTCATTCCTTTTTTAAAAGCCATATTTCAATCTCCTTTATACGTACATACTTATTTACGTATATTATAACAATTTTGCATATTTACGTCAATACGTATTTATGGTATACTGTTAAAAAAGGAGGTTTTGCAATGTCTAAAATCAAATTCACAACCACAATAGAAAGCGAATTGTTGGAAAAGATTAAAATTCAAGCAATCAAAGAGCATCTTTCTGTATCAGCAATATTAGAAAGACTCATTATCGAATACTTATCAAGCTTGCCTAGTAACGATTAAATTAGAATTCTGCACTTCAATAGCTTGTGTAGATGTATTCTGTATCGCTACTGTACTGCAACAGCCACAAGGTACATCCACGTAGGCTTGTGCAGAGACGTTAAACATATTCGAAACTGCTGCCGGTGTTACAACCATTCTTGTTGACTGTAAAGGCTCTCCGTCTACTGCAATGGCAAGTGAAATAGCTTCTACTGTACCGCCTGTCGGTATCTGAATATTGCCGCTATAAGATACTAAAAATCTAGCCTTGCACTGATTGGTGATACCTCTTAACTTGATAATTCCACTTCCCTGTCTGTGGACTATACATTTAGTTCCGCATACCGGTGTTTCTGTAAATGCCACATCTTCTCCGGCGGCAACTGTTTGTAATGCGATTCCTGTTATTTCCATTGTTTTTACCTCTCTTTCATAAAATAAGGGCAAACATTATAGTCTGCCCTTTATCTTCCCGACATTTGTGTCGGTAACATCAAGTAATACTGTTTAGCAGACATAATCTCGACTAACTCTTGACTAAACTTGGACTAATCCTCGACTAAAAACGATTTTTAATCGGTTTAGATTGAGTTAACTCAATTAAGATACTCAATTATTCAGTTGTTATCCGTATGAATTTACATACGTTTAGCATCCACAACCTGCGTTACATCCACAACCATAAGCATATCCGTAAAGATTGCTTGCCGGGAATGATGGGACCGGTGTAGGTCTTACTGCGTCAATAATCTGATTTGTCTGTGCGCTCATAGCAGAAGTCAGAAGTGCGTTCTGTCTATCCTGTGAAGCAGCTCTTCTCAAATCATTATTCTCTGCCTGTAAGGTTGCAATCTTGTCATTTGTCAGGAAGTCAAGGATAGCTCTCGTTCCTGCCTGCTGGCTGTCAATAATATCTCTTGTATTATTGTTCATTGTGTTCTGTAAAGCACAGGTGTTAGTAGCCATGTTGTAGTTTACACCCTGAATAGCTTCCCTTGTTTCACAGCAGCAGTTAGCAAGCTGTGCCTGTAAAGCATTGGTATTCTGCATATTAGCGACTGTATCAGCGTTAATAGCCTGCTGGATGCCATAGCCTGTCTGCATGATATTTGTGTTAATGCCGTTAAAGCCTGTGAGCATACTGTTGTTCATAGCGTAGAAGCCGTCACATAAGCCGTTAGAAATGCCATCTAACTTGCTGATAACTGCCTGATTGTCAAACCCTCTCTGAATAGCCGCGTCTGTGTAGCCTGTGCCGTTGCCATTTCCACCGAAACCGCCCCAGCCGTTGTTTCCCCAGCCAAAGATTAAGAGAATTACAATCCACCATGCACCATCGCCCCACATACCATCGTTATTACGATTATTGCCTGTTACTGCGGCAATATCTGCGAGACTAACTCCGTTTGAATTAAACATCTTGTTTACCTCCATTTATTTAATTAACAAATGGGATAACCGGTCATTATGTGCGCACAACCCAAAATGTCCTAATTCATCATTCCCTTAATATCATTAAGGTTTATTCCTTGCGTATTCATAAAATTACTTAAAATTTGCTCTGCGCCTTGTGTGTTTCCACTGTTTATCTGATTAAGCAAGTTTTTTGCCATAGGATTTCCACGTTGTGCCGACTGTTGCAAGCAATTCATAGCCATTTGCTGCGGATTCCGAATTGACTTAAGTTGATTTATAACTTGAATTAACTGCTGATTCATTCTTCATCACCGCCCTTACTTTGAGTTCTTGAAGTTTTTCTCTGTGGTCCCAAAGATTTGTCAAATCTATCTTCCAACTGTCCTATTTTCTCCGATAGTTCTTCAAACTTATTCAGAAATAGCTGTGTGCTTTCGTCTGATAGGGTAAATTTAGTATTTTCTGTGTTAGCCATAGAATTTACTGTCTGACTATCTTTTGGGGCTGTATAAGGCTTATACACAATCGTATTAATGGTCCCGTTGGCGTTCCAACCTTTGACATAAATCTCCGACATATCCTGTTTAGGGAAAAACGCCATTGAGCCATCCATAGGCACTTCATTAGCATTAATATTTTCAACTGCCTGTACTATTCTTCCGTTAATGCCTGTCATTTGCTGTGACATAGGCTGTTGTTGTAAGCTCTGCTGATAATTTTGCAAAAAATTCATTCTATCCATATATGGATTTTGAGATTGCATATAAGGATTATTCATCATAGGTGCCTGATAAGGATTGTTCATTGTCTGCCTCCTCTAAAACATCTTCGATTGCGTGGATAACTAGAGATAATGTCACTAAGTCAAGTTTTTGTAATTCCTCTTTACTTAAGATTTTCTCTCTGACTTCATCAGAAAACATTCTCATTACCTCTCTTTCTGATTATATTTTTACATAAAAAAAGACGCTTACAGCGACATATAATAGACACATATATGACACATAAGCGACATTTTTAAAATTATGTAATTGTAAAAACGTGATAAATACGGCATTAGCACTTCCTATATGCCATAGGCACGGCATTAAGTTTGTGCTAAAAATTTTTTAATTGAATTTCGATATTTCCATTGACTATAACAATTTTGTCTATTATAGTCTTGAGTATCATATTTTTCTTTTTCTTGTCGATGTTATTCCAAACGTCGGCAAGTTTTTTTATGTTCTCGTAAACAAATTCTTTTTTCTGCGTGTTGGCTGTGCTTTTGCTTTCTGATAGAACATTAGCTTTCATTGTTTTAACCAGTGATTCTGATTCCTTAATCATTTCCAAAACTGTATCGTTTCCGTCGGCATACAGGTTATATAATCTTTTTAACTTAGTCTGTTCTTTATCGAGCTGTGATTGCATAATTTCAAGTTTTGTCGCCTTTTCCTTTGGCTTATACGATGACAAATTCAATGATATTTTAAGGATTTCCTTTTCCACCTGTTTTTCTATGTCATCAGCCCATTCAAGTGAATTATTACAATTTGCATTGTAATTAGGTAAATAACTCATAGACTTGTTTCGGGACATACAGTATATCTTATGTTCGCCATTTGTCCATTTTTGGTAACGCATAGCACATCCGCAAACACCACAATAACACAATCCGGTCAGCAAATTAGGTTCAGTTTGACAGGTTGCTCTGGATTTTGCCCTAGTTTTTCTCAACTCTTGTGCAAGGTTAAATCTGCCTTTGTCAAAAATCGGTTCGTGCTTGCCTTGGTATATCTTGCCCTTATAGGGTATCATTCCTATATTAACTATACCAGTTAAAATATTCCTTGTGACAAGTTCAGACTTAAAACCGCAAATTTCTTTAATTTTCACATCTGAATATCCGGATATGAATAATTCAAGTGCCTTTCTTGCCTGTTCCGCACGTTCCGGGATAGGCATTAATATGCCCTGTTCCTTACTGTAGGAATAGCAATAAGGTAAATTGCCACCGCCCATCCAATAACCTTGTTTTATTCTTTCAAGCATACCACCACGCATACGCAACATCATAGTATTTTTATCAAGCTGTGCGAATACAGCCATCATCTGCGTGTAAGCCTGCTCCATAGGACTATCATAATTCACACTATCGTGAACGCATTTGAACACTACATTGCACTTTTGAAATACTTTCTCAATAAGGTATATCCCATCAATCATATTCCTCGACAATCGGTCAAGTTTAAAGGCTACAACACAGCTTACTCTTTTCCGGCTGCAATCGTTTACAAGCCTTTGCAATCCCGGTCTATCCATATTGGCACCGGTATAGCCATCATCAATATACCAGTCTGTTATTACAAGCTCATTTTTCCTGCAATAGTTTTCAATATCTCTTTTTTGGCTATCAAGTCCATTACCCTCAACAGCCTGTTTTTCCGTTGATACCCTCATATACGCAACACATTCCATTGTCAATCCTCCTTTATGTAAAATGTGCCGTATTTATCACGTTATACGGCACATTTTAACACATATTTATTTGTTGTCAATCACTTCGGCAATTATCTTTTGTAAGCTGTCCGGAATAGTTATATTTTCTATATTCACATCTACTCCGTTTTGGGTAACTTTAATCATTTAAAACCTCCAACTTACTAATCTTTTGCTTGATTTTACTGATTTTCCTGTTTATTGTCCTGTTGCTTGCGGACATACGCACCGCAATATCAGTTATGCTTTTATCCTGCGACAAAAGTTTAAAAATTCTCAATTCCTCATCAGTAAAATTGGCATTTTCTTTGATTTTTTCAAGTTCCGGCTTAGTCAGTTCTGATAACTTCATAAGCCATTCTCTCCTATTCTTTCTCTTTATTCTCTTTATTTCTTGCTTCGTACTTAACGCAAGGTTTGTCATTTTCCTTGCCGCTGCAGATTAAAAAGTGTTTACACGTTATACATTCTCTTGTTTTCAAAATTTTATGCTCCTTAGTTTTAATTTTTTTCTATTGGCAACACATTTAGGGTCTTTTAACTTGTCAATGCACATATCGTAGTGAAATTGGCACACTCTATATCCGGGCAAGGCTTTTTCATTACAGAAGCGACATAAACCTTGTTTTTCTTTTATTTCCCGGTTGAACTGTGCGTTATTTCTTACCTGCCTAGTCACTCTGTCTTTTTCACGGCAAATTCCACACGTTCTGTAGCCATTGTCGGCTTTTCTTTTGCGACATCGTGTACAAATACCATTTTCGACACAATTTGCATAGGCTTTTTTACTCCAAACAGCATGTTCTTCGTTGTATTGCTCACGTTTTCTGTTCTTCATTACGTTTGCGCACAACTTAGCTCTGCACTCTGGACAGCAACTTTCACTTGGGCCTATTTCGATTCTGCGACATCTCGGACATATTTTGTGACCTTGATACCATTTTCGCTCTTCTCTTGCATTTTTATTTCGCTTTTCGCGGCACGCTTCACAGTATATAGAAGTATAATCTTCTTCTAACTGTTTACCACAGGCTAAACATTGGTGGGCGGATAGTCTTCGTTCTCTTAGCCTTACGTTGTTGAGATAATTTTTATTCATTTCTTACTCTCCCCATAAAACCAATTTCCTCTCTCATTACCCTTAATAATAAAAACCCTGCCAAAAGGTCTAAGTGCGTCCTGATTGTATTCCTCAACAACTTCTCTTTCGTTAAATTCAATGTAATTATCCCTGTATTTTTTTGCCTCTGTTAAATGTAAGAAAAGGCTTTTTCTGTATTCTTCGGCTTGCCTATACATTTTTCCAAAGGCTATGTCGATTTTAGCCTTTTCTTTCAAGGTTTGGCACCTTTTTGTAATCCACTCCATTTTTGCCTCATACTTCGGAATGGTGTTAATTGACAGATTGCAATATCTTTCAATGGATTCCTTTTCTAAACCTTTTAAGGCTTCCTCACGCCTGCCGATATAGACATACCCACTCGCTGCCCCTACATACACCCACTCCCCGGAATAATCCAAAATAGCTTCTTTAAGTTTCATACTTAGTTCTCCTCTAATTCAACAACTTCAAATTCCTTAATCAAACAATCCTCACATATTTCTTTTCTCGCCTCTCGTTTTTACTTAACTGCACTTGGTGATAGCCATTTGGCATTTTGTATTGAGATAAGATTTTACCAACAGTCATTCTAAATCCACCATTGCAATTATTTCTTGTACAATGAGAAACCGATTTTACTTTTCCTGTGTTACTAACTTGATATAGTCCTTCATATTCATGTATATCTTTCCATATTTCTTCCATTCTAAATCTACCAAAAGGAAACCTCGGTTTTATGTGCGCACAACCTATTCCTTTCTTTGATTTTTAGTCTATAGTTCTATACTTATCTTCGTGAAATTTCCTATCTTCTTCATTGGAATAGGCTCTTTTACAATTCGTACAAAATTCTAAATGTACCTTTATATCTGTGCTGTTTTCGTATTTACAGCCTTTGCAATCATTCATTCTGAATCACCCACGTTCAATATCTCAAAAGGTTTGCCTTTGTCTAACGTCAATTCCGTTCCGTCAATGTTGCCATTTAGCTTGTTTTGGCAGTGGCATAACAATGTTTCAAGGTCGCAGATTCTGCCAGCTCTGTATTCATTGCGAATAAAATCCAAAACCCTATCTACACTTTCCAACCTATATGCAAGTTTATAATCATCACTACTTTTAAAATGGCTATCGGCAAGCTTTCTGAACCTCTCTCCCTCTGCGTATTTTTCTTTCGCCATGTTTAAATATTCTTCCGCTCTTGTCATTCACTTTCACCTACTTTCAATAAATCCATAAACTTCTCATACTGTTTCTGTGACACCTTATTATGCTTCTTATCGTCTCTAATTTCGATTTTAAGGTGTTTTTCTGCGATAGAGAATAATTCCCTTGCTAACACCTTTTTGCCCTGCTGTATGCCGTCTCTATAGCCTTTAGAGGGCTTAAACTCATTTATCTTTTCCTTGCCCTCTCCTTGACCGCCAGCTGTCTTATTATATCTGCACTGATAACCTTTTTGAGTGTACTTCAAAATCCAATACTGCTCCCACTTGTCAAGCTCATTTGCTGGATAATGAATAAAATTAAGTTTCCAACCATAGGGATTTTCCTCACTGCAAAATCCCCTTTTCTTGATTGATAAATCTATGTGCTGATACCCGGATAAATGAGAAATATTTCTTTCCAAGCAATCAACACTCTGCCCGATATAAAAGTACGATATTCCATTTTCATCGGTTCTAGTATAGAAATAAATGCCACTCTTGTGCTCCATATCAGGGCAAGCGTTTAATATGCGTTCTCTGTTCTTACTTTTTATGGCATATAATTGTTTATAATTTACACTTGGCATTTCTCTTACCTCCTAATGGCGTTGTTAATATCTCTTCAATAGTCCAACCTAAATCCTTTCTATGCAATAAACAATGTGTATTTATACCTACTATTTCAGCCCACTCAATAGCTCTGTGAGATTCTCCGTTATATTCCCAAATCGGAGAACACGATAAATCCTTGCATTTTCGACTACAATACACAGCATTTTTAAAATGCCCTCCTCTTTTGGCATTAAACCTTTTTCCACATATAGGACAGATTTTCGTGTAATCCTTTGTATTCGGGTGCGTTTTGCTTCTTAACTTAAAACCACATTCATAACTACAAGTTTTTGCTCCGTTCCTTTTTGAAACTCTATACTTTTTTCCACAAACAGGACAGATTCTATATCTATCTTTTTCTAAAATGCTATTCCTCTTATTTTTAGCTTGCACCTCGTTAGGAACAAATCTGCAATTTTCAGGACAATAATTTCCATTAACATCTATTCTATCTATAGTTAATATATTTATGCCTTTATCTGTCTTGTCTTCTTTGTAACCATTGCCAATCGCCCACTCATAAAAAGATTGGAAATCATCTTTCCACTCATCACACATCACTATTCCTCTACCGCCATAATTCTTATAATCACGAGAGGTTTTGCAATAGCAACGATATTTAATACTTTTCCATAATGGGTATAACCTGCCGCACTTATTTGAAAGTCCATGAGTTCTGTTCAGTGAGCCGATTATTTCTTTTTGAATGCAGCCACAAGATTTTGTATTTCCATTGACAATCTGTGATTTTCTTACTATTGCTTTATTCCCACAATCACACAAGCAATTATAAGCAATCGCTCTCTGCCCACTTGGATATACAATATCATCTGCTCTGTCAATAATATAAAGTTTTCCTATTTTCTGTCCTATATAACTCTTTTTCTCTATTGCCTTGGCTCTTGCTATGTTTTGATAACTCAAGAATTGCCACCTGCCTTTACAATCTCGATTGCGTCCTCTAAACATATAAAATGTCGGTTGGTGCCGTTTGCTTGAATATCAAGCATCATATCCGCCAAATTAAGGTTATATTTTTTAATTTTGTTTAACTTTTCAACAATCTTATCTACATCATAAGCTGTTGGTTGAATATCAATTATTTTACATATATCAGCAAGTGATACATAAGCATTACCATCTTCATTTAATATGACGAAATCTCCAACATTGTAAATATTATCTGCGTCAATTAGTCTCATTTTCCTCACTCCTTCGCTTTACATTTATGCCCTAAACTTGGCTTGTAAAACAATCCGCACTTTTCACACCGGCAAACTGTTGTCTGTTGACATATATGACTATTAAACCAAGCCTTTGTTGCCCTGTCATATTTTGGCTTCATCATTCATCACTCCAATCTAATTTTTGACCGCAATGTTTACAATACTTTGGCTTGTTGTCGTAAGGCATTTCGCAGCAAAGGTTTGTGTTACACTTAGGGCATAAATCATAAGGCCTTCCGTTTACTCCATTCCATTCATGCCATATTCCCTCACTATCGAAACAACCATCGTGTACAGGTTTCTTCGGTATCTGCTTTTGTATTGCTGATACTGCAAGTTTGGACGCTTCTCTTGATATATTACTTCCAAATGGCATATCAATATTTTGCTGAAACTCTTTAATTGCTTCACTCTTTTCCATATTATTCCTCGCTTTCCCAAAAATCAGGGCAATTCCTCTTACATTTATCACACGGCGTACAATGTGGCGGAACATCCTCATGCTTGCATCCAACACATCCGTCTGCATTAATTTTCTTAAGAGTTTCTGTAGCTTCATTAAGAGCTGCTAAGAAGTTTGTAACTCTTCTTGAATTACCGGTAATTACAATTCCACCACTTAGTTCCAAATTTTTGAGTATTTCTTCTAATTCCATTCTTTATCACTCCTTTAACAATTTTTAATTATCAGTTCCTTATCATTGCTGAAATCATACTGTCGCTGCGGAAAGTCGCAAAACTTATTTGACTGTTTATTCTGCTTACTGTCATATTTGTCCTCAAGGACTTTAGTCATATTATCTTCCTTAATCAGCCAATCGAAGTTAGCCGACCAATTTCTGTTATTGTTGCCCTTAAGGAAATCCGACTGTTCTGCCTTTTTAAAAACTTTTTCAAAATCGTCGACAGAATATGTCTTTAAACTGTCGGTTATTGTTTCTGCCCTGTTTTTTGTAACATTTTTTACTCTCCCAAACGAACAACAAATCTTGTTAAACAAATCAAGGATATTTTGACATATATCTTTTCTTTCATTCTTATCATTCTTTATATTCTTGTTTGTGTTCACTTGTTGTTCACTTGTTGTTCGTTTGTTGTTCACTTGTTGTTCAATTTGTTGTTCACTTTGCTGATAAAATTCCCAATTTGTTATGGAAATAAGCCGATTTTTGCTACTCGTTTGTTGTTCAATTTGTTGTTCACTTTTTAAGGATTTTAAAATTCGTTCAACTTTGCTTTCATCAATGTGAAGTGCTAAAGCGATTGATTTTCTCCCTGTGATAAGCTGTCCTGGTTTTAATATTATCTTCTCGCCTTTAAATAAGGCAGGATGTTCATTATGTGAAGCATTGAGCAGCAGGTATATCCATACGGCTAAATGGTCTGTGTCTTTCATTGTGACAGGATTATCAAGCAATTTCCTGTGTAGCTTAATCCAGCCCTCGGCGTTCAATAAAAACACCACCTCTCATTTTTAAAATGGCAATCCCTCATCCTCAATGCCGTCAGGAATACTCATAAATCCATCTCCTACGCTGTTTGGTTCTGACCTAAATGGTCTGCTCTCGTTGGTACCATTCTTGCTCTCACAAAATTCGTGTCTTTCAACAACACAATCATTGGTGTAGACTTTCTGTCCGTCTTTGTTGGTGTAGCTGCCTGTCTGCCATCTGCCCTCAACAATAATCTTAGTTCCCTGGTGCAAATACTTCTCTGCAAACTCTGCATTCTTACCAAATGCGATACAGTTAATAAAGTCTGCTGCCTGTTCGCCCTCTTTCTTAAAAGCTCTGTCAACGGCTAATGTGTATTTTGCTACCGCCATACTTCCACTTGCCGTCTGTGAATATCTAATCTCTGGGTCTCTAGTCAGCCTGCCACATAAAATTACACGATTCATTACTTTTTCCTCACTTTCTAATAATTCTTTATTGTCAAAAATGTTGCCGATAACTTCTTTTTCTTCTTCCCACCATTCATAATCAGTGCTTTCACTATTTGCGTCTACAAAACAACAAGTATCTTCTCTGTAAATTACTTTTCCAATATATACGCCGTTTTCGCCATAGGAATTGTATAAACACTTAACAATATCATTCTCCCAAATAAGGTTGCCGTTCTTGTCTTCCAATCCTGTGCATTGGCAGATTGTAGATGGTTCTACTTCAAAACTTTCAGGAACAGCATATAAGCCACCATGTATTAACTGACCTGTATATATAAAGTGTCTTTCATTTATATATGCATAAAATCCTATGACCCATTTTCCAGTATCTATTCTCTTCGCTTTGAATAAATATCTATCTTCCATATTCTCTCCTTTCAATATTCATTTGATTATGGACATATTTTTCTTTATTCTTTCCCTTTCGCGCTTCTCTTTTGCTTCTGGGAAAATAAAATCCATAGCGTCATTCCAACCTTTTGTGTAATTATGCTCGATGATGTAATCTTCATAATTTCTCATTGTTGGCGTGCTTCTGTATAATGGAATTTCAACCATATTCTCTCCTATTCCGCTTCTGATTGAAGCCAATCCATACAACTAGTTTCTCCCTCGTATTCTTTGCCGAATGTGTTCTTAAAAGTTATAAGAAATTCTGCTAACTCTTCATCTGACATATTCCTTATCCTGTCGGCATTGGTGTGTCTGCTATCACATCTGCAACAAGGCTCATTGTCTCTTGGATTGCTGTTGTGCTGACAGTTGCAATTATGATTACTATTCATTAATACTCCTTTCCGCCTTTAATCGTCCTTTTTTTCAAAATCACAACAAGTATCATCATACATAGTTGCTATTCCATAGTTATCGCTATCGGTATTGCTACAGTAGAACTCCTTTTCCGTTGTAGAATACTTGTTATACTTGCATTCTCCGCAAATTTCTCTTGACATATCAACTCTCCTTTCTAAAAAGGGCACTCATTAGGATTAGCAAGTAGCCATTCTTTGCCTGCTTCTGCAACATCCACATTCGCCCCATTTACAGCATTTTTCATCTTCTCAATGAAACTGTCCTTATCAGCATTTTCACTTGATAAATGGCACATTATGACGTTCTGTAGGCTGTCCGAATCGTTAGATTTGACAAAATCGCAAGCCGTGTCAATACTTAAGTGACCTCTGAAAACGTGATTAGCTTTCGGATTGTCGGTATCAACTAAATCCTTGTCATAGTTCACACCTAAAAGAATGTGGTTTATGTCTTTAAATCTCCACTTGATTAGTTCACAATCGGTAATGTAAAGCATTCTTCCCATTTCCGGATGAGCAATCAAAAAGCCATATATCGGGCAAGGCTCGCCATTTGCGTCTGTATGTGTCCACCTGCCATCTACTGTTGTTAGGTCAAAAGGTTTTACTGTAAATTCGCCCATATTCATTGACATATAATCAATCTTCAAATATGGTGCATAAATCGGTATTCCCATTGACTTAAAATCGTTTAATGACTTGCTGTGGTCTAGAGGTGGGTGTGACTTATAATCACACCCTTTATCCCCCTTATGTGCCAATTCAAGCCTTTTTTAATCTCTTTGATCGGTATTCCACAATCAAGGATAAGTGTTTCTCCACTTTCGGCAGTTAGCAGATAGCAATTTCCGGCTGACGATGAGCCTAAGCATTTTAAGTACATTTGCATCTCCTCCTTTACTCGCTACTTTGCAAAAACGATAATAATTTTTCTGTACAATCAGCACAAAGGTCGTATCTATAATCTACATATGAATAGCCATCCGGATTGCCATAAAACATTGAATGAAAGCACAGTCGATTTTCTTTTTTGATACCATATTTAAAATATCCAGCCCATTTAGACAAACTGTACTCGAAAGGCTTTCCACATCTATCGCATTTACGGATTTCTTCAACCGACATACTTATACCTCACTTCCTTAATACTTAATATTCATATTTCCGTGTTCATTAATCTGCTTCTATAGCCTTTTTGATTTTGCGGGTTTAGCATATTATTACAGCCTTTTCCTCTTTTTATGCTATATCTTTTAAATGCTCTTGAAACAGTTTCGTCATCTACATTTAATTCTTTTGCAATCTGCTTATTGGTTTTTGAAATATTTTCAAGCAAATATTCTTTTGTGATTTTCATTCGCCTTTTTCCTACATTTAAGCTTGCTAATGCTCTTACAATCGTTTCTTTGTTTACTCCAAACACCTTGGCAATATCTTTGTAATACATCTTTGATTTATATAATTTCAACAATAAATCAACATCATCTACTTTTGATATAGTTTTCTTATCAGCACCTCTTGTTGAATTATATCCATTTTCATAAGAGTTATACTTTTCTATATAATGCACTTCTTGGCAATCAGCTTCGTCACTAGTTAATCCTGTTTCCAATGGTTCTATGTAAAAGCAGTCTTTTCCATACTTATTTATCGCACTATATAATTTGTATTTGCTTCTCTTTTTTAATGTTGAGTCTCTTGTGTGCTGCAAGAATCTTTCGTGTAGGGATTGACAAGTCTGACCTATATAGACTTTGTCGTTTTTAGTGTTCTTAATGATGTAAATTGTATATGTTCTCATAATTCAATATGAACTCCGTTACCATTCTCATTTACCCATTCAATAGCTTCTTTATAAGTTATTCCGTTATTCTTTAATACATTGATTAAATTGTAGAATCCTGGGTGTGTTTCTTTTAGATTTTTAAATCTGCAATTATTGCCTTTTTCCAAATGTGCTCCAAAAGCACATAAAGTGCAGCCGGTTCTTTGACATCCTGTGGTTTTCAGCAATGGTCTTTCCTTGTCAAAAATCCCAAAATCCGCAAATGACATCTGATTTTCACATTGCCCCATAGCTTCATAATCTGTGACTACTTCGCCATAAACGGAACATATCGCTCCACATTCTTTAAAAGGATGAGGTGCTGTTGCCCCTGTTGTGCGGTAAACAACTTTGTTTCCATATCTCATTGCTTTTCTGTAATATGCGTTAGATGACATACCTCTTGCATTTTCTTTGATGTAAAGCAACACATCCTGTTCCGTCCAAAAGCTCATAGGATTGCTATGTGGTCTTGTGACATTAAAAGCATTACAGCCGTCCTGTAACCATTTTTGTGTACGCATAACGCTTTCGCTTGCCATAGTCGCTATAATCGGCTTTCTGCCTGTTTCTTTTTCGTAATCGTGTGCAGGCTTTTTCTTCATAATGTCACAACATAAGTCGCTTATTTCAAATGGTGCGTCAAGAAAGAATTTATATTTTTCTTGATTAAACTGACTATAATTGCCTTTACTATCTGTCAGTTCTCCATTCAGTCTGCGTAACCTGTATTCTGAACCACTAGGGATAACTCCCATCTGCAAACTCTTGTACTGTTCGTTCTGTTTGTCTATTCTCCTGTCTATTCCTAGCAGGTCTGCCATATAGCAAGCATACGGAACTGTCTGTCTGTCTGTCTGTCTGTCAAGATTGTGTTGTTAGATTTTTGCATGTCAAGGTATTTAACATACTTTCTTGCACCGCTTACACAATTTGACACTTCCTTGCTAATCATTGGAAATCCATACTTTTCGCAAACCTGCGCGAATGAAATTTTAGGTTTCAAAATCACAAGGTTATCAAAAGTCTTGGCAAACTGTTTCAATTCTGGATACTGTGTCGGAACATCTACGAATACAAAAGGAATATTTTTATATCCGCAAACTTCTCTGATTATATGTCCTAAAACTGTGCTGTCTTTACCACCACTAAATGACAGATACACACCATCTTCGCCAAATTCATTTACCCAGTTCCTTATTCTATCAGCTGTCATTCTGACTTTGATATTCAGCGGTAATGCCTGCCATTGGTATAATTCCTGCATTGTGTGTTTTGCCATACTCACACCTCGATTTCGTCATCCTGTGGGAACTGAAAGTACTCTGTTGTAGCTTTCCGAAATTGTTCCTCGCTCAAAATACGCTGTACTTCTTCAAAACGCTTTGAACCGGCTGTGCAATGATAAAACACATTATTTTCATATACTTTTCTAAGCATTTCCATAGCCTTAACTGCCTTCGCTTCGGTGGAATAATCTGCAAGTCTTCTGTAGTTTGTTTCGCCACAATCACAAGCTATACGGTAAATATCAAGATATTGGTCTTTGTAAAGCCATATCGCATAACGCTCATAAGGAACATCTATTGTTCCGTCCTGTGAAATTACTCTCATCCGTAAAACTCCTTTCTGACGTCAACTATCTTGCACTTTAATTTGTAACCCCAATCATCAATCGGCGGTCTTTTGCTCGGACAGCAGATGAACTCTCTACAAATCCTAGGCCTAATTGAATAAATCCCGCACTTTTCTTTTGACTTATCATCATTAAGGAACGGACAAGTCATATCCATTGTTGGTGTAGCTGTCGGATAATTATGCCTGTGTTCCTTAATATGATGTTCCTTAATGTACTTGTGGATTGTTGCAATCTCATCTTCTGTCATAGGAAGTAAGTTACTGCAACAATTACCGCATTGAGTACATTCTCCGTTGCAAGTCAAGTCATAAGTGCCATTATTCATATCAGCCATCATCTGTTCTAAACTTGCTAATTTCATAGGCTTACCTCTTAATAAGATAAATTAACAACGATGTATGGTTCTTTCTGCCAAGTTCTTGAGGACATTGATTCGTAATCACTAATATCTTCATAATCTAAGTAATCATCAAACTCAACTTCTGCGGTTACTTCCTGTTCATCATATTCACCGTTTCTCTCAAATGCCACCTTTACATCACTTTCAAAATTTCCTTTGAAATTAAATCTAACTTCTGTATCTGCACTGTACTGGCTTAATTCCTGAATTAACTCATGTACTTTCATATCTAATCTCCTATTCTGCCTGCATAAATGGCGGCAATGTGCTATCTTCAGTTTGTTCATCAACTACTTCTGCTGCATCAACCACTTCTACATTTTCCACAATATCCGCATCATCAAAATCAACACTGTTAGCGTTCTGTTCTATTTCATAATCAACATCAGCCTGCATACGCTCGTCATAGGCTGGAATATCCTCGTCGCTGTCATAGTTTCCGTCATAGAAAGAACCATAAGTATTATTAATCTGCTTTAACAGTCTGTTCTTGACTGTTTTCATAGCCATCTGGTCTGTAAATTTCTGATGCGTTCCGTTTCCGTTCTCTTTATAGCCATATCCCTGTTTCCAAGCCTGTTTTATCTGTTTGATGTTCATAACTTCTGTAAGAACACTTCCGTCATCCATAGTGGCTATTGCGTAGGCACCCTTGACCTTATCGTTGTCGATATTCTCAAAATCCTGTTTGTGAGTGATGACCTTTTTCTTGCCATTAACAATTTCATACTCGAATGTATCGCCCTCGTAGATAACTTCTGCTGTTATGTCTTTAAGTCCATATCTCCTAGCAATGCAGGTGTTCCCATATACGGATTTCTGACACTGCAACTTTCCACCATAGGCAACCGGATAGCACTGCTTCTTCTGCATTGACAAGCCGCTTGTAACCATTTCCACAAGTGCATTTTCAATACTTGCCCTTGTGCAACTCTGCAATACAGGCTTCTTGTTCATATCTACTGTGTCCTGCAAAATCAGCATTGCCGACATAAATTCGTTTGTGTAGTTGTAATCCTTAGGGAATGTTAAACCGAATTTCTCTTTCTGCTTAATTTTAACAACCATTCCCTCTGTAAAATCCTTTGCTACAAGCTCTCTGCTTTCAGCTTCTTTCTTTTCCGCAACTGCTGTATTCTCTGCCATAATTATTCCTCGCTTTCTTCAAAATGTTCTTTTATATCCAATCCGTCATCGTCGTACCACTCGCACCATTCCTGTTCTTCTTCATCAAAATATTCAAGTCCAGAAGCATTACAGTAATCTGGTTTTATGTTGTTTTCATACTGAAATAAATCATAATTCCATAATGTATTAAGAATTTTCCAAGCCTGTTCAATGCTTTCAACTTCGACATAAAAGTTTTTAACCGCTCCTACTTGGCAATTATGCCAAACTCTTAATTTCGTCATATTATCCCTCCACAATCTCTAATTTCTCGCTATCATTAACAATCAGCATAATCAACTGACTATCTACCATTTCAGAAACTTTCTTCTGATTGTCCGTACTAAGACTTTCAAAATCATCTAAAACAATAGGCACCGATATGCCGCTAATCTTCTGAATTGAACTGCAAATATCAACTCTGCCTAAAATCCTGTTGCCCTTGTTACTCATAGTTGTTAAAATACTCTTTCCGTCAACAGTAGGTATGCAACAACTCTTGTAATTGCCGTTCTTAGCATATTCAAACAGTTGCCACTTAACTAACCCAAAATGGCTATTTACTGCTTCTGTCAAGGCTTCATTCTTTGCTCTGTCTAATTCATCAAGTAAATCAAGGATTTTCTCGGCATTAGTCTTATTCTGTTCAGAATCAATCCTTGTCTGCTTTAATTCTTCAAGTCGCTGTTCGTCTGCTGCTGTATCAGATTTTGCAATCTGGCTTTCACATTCTGCCAACTGCTGCCTTAAAGCTGTTTCCTGTGACTTTAATTCTGCCTTAACTGCTGAAATATCATTAGCCTTGTGCATAGCCTCTTCTTTTTCGGCAATCTGCTGTTCAAGTGCTTTGTATTCTTCTGTGGTTGATACATCAATCTCCTGTGGAAGTTCTGATAACTGCTTTTCAAGGTCTACTAAATCCACTAAATGCTTTTCTAACTTCTGCTTTCTATCTGTCAATTCCTGTTCAGCTTCATCTAATGCCTTTTTAGCTTCATCAAGCATTTCCTTAGCTGTGTTGCCCTTATCAGTAATCCTGTTAAGTTCAGCTTCTTTATGTGCCTTAAAATCTGCCTTTAGTTTCTCTTTCTTTTCCTCTGGGTATTCCTGTTTACAATAAGGGCAAATAAGATTATTCTCGTCAAATACACGCTCTTTTTCAGCTTTCCATTCGGTTCTGCTATCATCAAGTGTTTTCTGATATTCAGCTATCTTGTCCTTATCAAAACTAACAACATCTTCTGCGTTGCTGATTGACTTCTTGCTATCCTCAATCACATAATTAAGGTTACTAATCTGTGATTCAAGTTTTCTCCTAGCCTTGATATTTTCTTCATTAGCTTTGCGTGACATATCGCCAAGTTCAAATTTGAGATTAAGAATATCTGAACTAACCTTGTCATATTCAGCCATCAGCTTGTCATTGTCGGTCTGCTTTGCCACACAATCAGCAATCTGTTCTTTAAGGCTGTTCTTCTGCAATTCAAGGTCGGATACTTCAATAGCCTGCTTAAGCTGTGTATCTCTTTCCTTTTCCTTAATCCGTCCATCAAGAATAGGTAAATCCTTTGCAATTTTGGTCTTTGTAGCCTTATTCATAGCGGATAATTCTTCAACTGTATACTTATTAAGTAAAGGAACTAACTCGGCTAATTCAGCTTTCTGTGAAGCTATGTCAAGGTCTGTAACATCTCCTACAAGCCCGAATAAGTATTCTCTCATTTCTGCCGGTTTCTGATTAAGAAATGCGTTCACATTACTACACATCTTAAATACATTCATATCAACATCAAGATATGCGTTGAAGTCCTTAAGGTTCTTTCTCACATCATTAATGTAATATGAGTTATCATCCTTATAGCCTGTCTTATCCTTGTTATATGTACGGACCTGTACCTTCTTCATAGTTACTTCTTTTCCGTCAACATCAAGTGTAAGTTCAACTGACACATCCATATCATCAACCGGTACTCCGTCAATTTCTCTTCTGACAACCGGATTATCCTTTAACTCATAATCACAGTTAAATAAGCACCACAGATAAGCTGTGGCAATAGTCGACTTGCCCTTGCCATTCTTAGCCATAATCTTTGTAATGGCATAAAAATCAAACTCTGCGTGTGCATAGCACATAAAGTTTTCAAGTACCACTTTTTTTAAAACTGTTCTTTCCATAAACTATCCTTTCTACCATTCAAGGTTCATAACTGATACTTCAAAGGCTTTTTTCTTTTCGCCATTCTCCATATAATCCCTTGACTGAAATCTGCCTGTAATTCCGATTCCTGTACCTACGGCAATATCATCATTAATTACTTCCGCACTGTGTTCCCAAGCTATGCAAGGGATATAGTCAGACTTCCAATTATATTTCCTGTCAACGGCAAGTGAAAAATCCGTAATTTTCTTTTTTGAAAAAAGGGTTTCTCTGATTTCTTTCTTGATGCACACAGTACCTTCAAAGGAAACTACATTTTCATCAACTCCTGAATAAATCATACTTTCCGTTGCGTAAAAGTACACTAACAGGTGTCCGTCAGAATTTCTGCTTCTAATTTCTCCATTAAGGGTTATCCTGTCATCGGTGCTGTCGATAAGATTATCCTTTTTGATTATTACAGGAACCATATCGTAAATCCCACTATCTCTCTTGACCGATATGCCAAAAGTGTAAAATTCCTCTCCATTTTTAGCCGTCCAAAGCAAATAAGGGGGAGTTGTCATTGTTCCGGACATTCTTGCGTTATTCATTCTTCTCTCCTTTCTGCCCTGGTTATTTTGCCATCTTCAATTACAAAACTAATAGGCAGTCCCTGTGAGATTTTCTCCAAATCCCCAACTGACATTTCGTTAAAATTTGTTATTATCATTCCTCATTCTCCTTATTTTTTTCAATTCTTCTAAAATAATGCTTGCATAGTCGCTTTCTGCTTCATACTTTGCATTAGGTGTTCCTGTTCTGTAGTAGTTCAAAGCAATCCGGGTGTCCCCATTAGCTTCTTCCATACAAAGGCTCATAATGTAACAAGCCATCTCGGAATTATCTTCAAGGGAATATTTGTAGTTATACAAGCCATTCTCATTAGCTGTCATATTCCAAGTTTTGGCATTAATCTGGAACATTCCATAATCCCCGGATATAGGGTTATATGCTGCCATCTGATAACAGCTTTCCTGTTTTGCTACAGCTAACATTAAGTCATAGTCAATGTTGTATTTTTCGCAGGAACTTCTTATTATTTCTCTGTCACTCTTGCTTAGTGGGATAAAACTGTACTTGTCTTTTTCAATCCCTAAGTCATATTCCGGAGTAAAATATTCCGTTATTTTTTCAGTTTCAAAAGTTTCCGTTTCAATCTCACAAGCAACTGTTTCATTTTCAGTAGAAATTGTTGCCTTGGTTGCTTTTATCTTCCCTATCACAATGGGAATAATCACAAGCATAGCTGCGGAAACATTAATTATTATTTTTCTTTTATTCATCTTTTCTTTGTCGCCCTTGCATATCTATCAATCGTTTTCTGCTTCTTGCCGTCTTTACTTATAAGTGTTACATAGCTTCCGCCGTCATCTTTAAGTAACATCCATTGACTAGGGATAAGTCCATAGGCAGATGCGGCAATTTTCAATTCTCTTGTTAAGGCTTTAGGCTGTTTCATTCTTAGCTCCTTTCAAGAACTTATTTACGAAATAGACCTGCCCTTTACCTGTAACCTTTGTAGTTTTGGTAATTCTCACAGAACCATCCGGATTAACAAGGTTGCTTTCCTTAATTTCAAATAATCCCTGTTCAACAAATCTCTGCTGTGGCATATTTCTTGATGAACCGCATTTAATAAGGAAGTTATTCTCTCTCAACCAATCAAATAATCGTTTCTGCCCTATCTGATAGCCATTCTGACAAATTAACTTCGCTAAATCTCCAACAAGGATTGATGTATGGCTTGTTGCTACGGCATCCGCAAAAATTTCTTTAGGTTTCATCTGTTCAATTCTTGCCTGTTTCTGCTCGATTATCTTGTCTCTTTCAGCTATCTTGTTATTGGCTACAAGAAGTGCCTTTGCCATAAGTTCTTCATCAGATAATGTTTCCTGCCCTGCTATGTAGCCGCCATTCTTTCTGATTGACGGAAGAACCTCTGATGTAACCCACTTGCGAAACTTCTTTGCTTTTGGTAAATTGCTTTTAATAATCAAAGTGTAAAGACCACTTTCGTTAATGCAATTTGTTTCTCCTGCACGCCCTAAAGAAAGTTTAGTGCGTTCATCTTCTTCTAACATCTGCATTGCTACTGTTGTATTCGTGTGCCTTAATGCTTCACACACATCTTTGGCTACGAACCAAACTTCATCGTTAACTGTAACTGTTCGGATTTCTCCAAACTCTTCCGAATTAAAAATCTGTAATTCGTTCATTTTATTCTCCTTTCCTTAATCTCTGCGAAACTATCACACTATGATAGTTTTATCGCAAAAAAATTTCAGTTTTTTCACTATCTGTCATTTCAAGATAGTTGCCGAGGTCTTCTAACTCAACAATAGTAAAAGGGATTCTGCCATTCATCTTTGAATTAAAGGTTGTAATGCTTTTCCCGATAGCTGTTGAGCACTGGTTATAGTTTCTACCACGTTCCCTAATGGCACCTTTAAGTTTTGGTAAGTTCATTTATGTTTCCTCCTTTCTTGCTTGCTATGATAGTATACTATCACACCACGATAGTATTGTCAATAATGTTATGATAGTTTTTTTATAAAATTGTTTACTTTTTTATCATAGTATGATAGTATTATAACACAATAACAAAAGAAAGGAGTGATAGCAATGAGTACACAGTTTTGCACAAGAGTTGGTAACAATATAAAGAAATACAGAAAAGAAAAAGATATTACTCTTAAAGAACTAGCCGACAAAATCGGATTAACAGAAGCTACTGTACAAAAGTACGAAGCTGGAAATATCAAGAAAATTGATGTTGAGATGTTAAAAAAGATAGCTGATGCTTTAGGAGTGCTGCCAGAAAGCCTTACCGAATGGGGCAAAGAAGAATACCTCACTTATAAGCAAGAACATCAGGGCGAAGAAGAAGCAAAAGTAATAAAAAAATACAACCAACTTACGCGTGGGCATAAAAAGGTTGTACTTAATTTGTTAAACAGCTTAATTGAATGTCAAGAAAAGTATAACTCCGACAAGTAATCCTTAATTCTTTGGCACTCACAAACCGGAAGAACTTCTATTATTGATATAATATCATGTAGGAGTTCTTCTTTTTTATCCATTTTTTCTTTTTCCATTTCAACCCTCCCAAAATACAACTAAATAGCGATAACCTAATATTAGAACAAACGTTCTATATTGTCAATAACAAAATGCTGTCATATAATCTACTTTATAAATATATCATAACTGTTTTTACTGTGATGATAAACAAATCGCAAGTTTCGACAGTTTACTTTATAAAAGACTAAGGAGTGGTTTATATGGATGATATGATATGTGAAAGATGTGGGAATAAAATGCACACATACGAAAGAGAAATTAAAGATTATACCGGAGCTGTAATCAGAAAAGAAACGTATATGCAATGTCCGTATTGCATTATACATTATTCAAAGGAAAAGTATAATCAGAAAGAATATAAGATAGCAAGTTACTTTGGAATGTTTCTTTGTGCTTTAATAATTATAGGTACACTTGTTCCATTTGCTAAAACATTGGGAGTAAACTATAACCTTTTTAAAATATCAATTCCTGAGGGATGTTGTTGCCTTATAGCCGGATTAGCTGCATTTATGTTCTTGTATAAAGAAGCTCCTATCGGTGCAGTTTTTAGTTTTATCTGTGCATTAGTTTTTCCTTCGGCAGGAATAGGATATACCTCAGAAGCTGAAAAATTATTCAATGCTATTGGCACAACCCCACCAATCGAAAGAACAGCCGGGTTTTATATGATTATAGTTTCTTCTTTATTAGGGATTGCAACCTCTTTGTATTGCCACTTTAGGAAGAAGCAATCATAAATTAAAGGTAAGGGAATCCCCTTACCTTTTCTTTTTTTAGAGGCACTGTCAACGCCAATCAAACAGTGCCCCACCAGAACTTGAAATTGTCCCCTTAGAGGACTTTTTTAATTTATCACGTTTATAAAACCGATTAAAGGCGGTTCAATTCGCAAGTTTCGACACAACATCTTTTATTTTGCAATTAATCAAGTTGTCTGCCGCTTTTATCGTAGATGTGATAATCCTTATTCTTGTTTCTTTCCCATTCATCAAATGCTAATGCGAATGAATGGAATGACCCTTTGCTTGATTTTTCATTATGGAATGATGTTCTAATCCTGTAATAGTCATTACTTGTACTAGGATAAGAAGCATAACTGTATCTTGCAAGCTCTCTCTTAACTGTAATCTGCTTAGTGTTTGTCAACTTCACATTATCAACGTATGCTTCTACATTATATGTTCCGTCAGCTAATGCAATCGGGCAAGTATCACTGAATCCCACTTTGTCTGTTGGATAACCTGCTTCTAATACGTCTATCCTTGACTGATTAGCTTTTATATCGTAAAGGTAATAGTTCACACCAGCCTTGGATATTTTGATTTTTACATCTTGGCTTCCACCATACGTCCATCCGCTGACAAACAGTCGGTCTTTGCCATCCATTTTTGCCACATCTAAGAAACCTACAACGTTTTTGCCAGCTTCCGTGATTGGCAAATCTGCGTCAAGGTAAGGTTCAGGGTTAAGCCATTCAAAGTTCCTTGTATCGTGAATACCGATTGTCACATTAAGGCTCTTATATTTTCTAACCTCAAAATGAACGTGTGCCCCATAACTGAATCCTGTGTTACCCATATATCCAATAACAGTTCCTTTAGTTACTTTCTGACCTTGTTTGACCGCTACACTTCCTAAGTGAGCATAAAGTGTAACAAAATTGTCTTCGTGTTGTATCATAACATAATTGCCATAACCCATTCCCTCTGGGTCATGGACGCAATTCGTTCCTGTCATTTTATCCATTACCTTAACAACTGTTCCGTCAGTATGTGCAATAATGCTATCACACTGATTGGTTTTCTTTACTACGTCAACGCCGATAGCCCATCCATTTCCCGAATGAACCTTATCATAATGTTGCTGATAAGATTGCGTAATCTGATTTTCGCCTGTTCTTAAAATTCTTGACATAATTAAGTCTCCTTTCCTTTACTATGCAATGTCTACAGAGCCAAATTCTTTAATGTAAGCGTCTACATCTTTGATTCCGAGATATTCCTTGACTTCTTCAATTCCCATAGGTTGTATTCCCTCGCTTGAAGTTCTGAAATACGCCTTATTCTTGGTTTTATATAAGGCTTCCATATTCCCTATGTAAACAACTTCTGATGTTGTTGTATCGTATAACTTTTCATTGATTATTGCTTTCATTGCTTCGCCTTTCTAACCAATTTTGAATATCAAGACACTATAGGTCCTATAACCAGGAACAGTAACAGTTGAGCTAGCGTCTTGGCTTTTTGCTACTAATTCAAAATTAAAACTTTGCTCACCACTAACACCAAAATTATGTACCGCAAGCGCTCTTTCATAAGTGGTTGAATTTGTACGTGCAGCCACAAGTGCATTGCCGTTGGCTAATAATTCAATACGGCTAGTGCCAGTATTTGTTGATATTACTGCCGAAATAATCGCAATGTAAAACCCGTGAGTGAGAGTTGCGCTATCTTTCCAAAGCGATACTGAACTACCTTTTTTTGACGCTCCTGTGCCATAATTATTAATACTGAAAATAGACTTGCCTCTTATTTGAGTAGTTGTATCTTTTAACCCTTGTAAGCTCACTTGCTTGTCCGTTCCTAATCCTGCGATAATGTCTCCTTGTGCTGTGATTTTGCCAGAAGCCTCAATATTTCCTGTTGTTTCATCTCCTACATCTCCTATACCTGCCTTGACATATATACTTTTAACGTATAAATTTTGCCAAGTCTGTTGTTTGGAACCAAGACTAGGAAAGGTTTTTCTATATCCAGACGGAGTGGGTTCGCCGTCATTTGTTTGAATTGGGATTAAGTCGCTAATAATCTTGTCTGCTTTAAAGTAATTTGTGCTAATCCCCATCATATCTGTTTCAAAAGACGTTATTTTTGTTACAGTTTTTCCGTCTTGACTTCTATCATAATACCCACATCTGATAGTCGGACATTTGTAAGTAAAAGTTCCTACTCCTGCACCAATGTTAATTTGTCCGGCTCCGTTTGGGGTTATTTCACACCAAGCCTTGTAACTTCCTGTTATGGTTGCGGCACTACTATCCCATTGGTCTACCCAATCAAGTTCTCTTGAAAAGCCATTTTTCGTAATGTTGAAATCTGCAATTTTGCCACTTGTCGATTCAAGATATGTACCATACAGTTTTGCACCTGTAATTTTGCCACTTGCGGTAATGTCTTGTGCAAACAAGTTAGTAACGTCAATCTGTTTAGCTTTTATGGAATTGGTTGTAATTTTCCCACCGTCAATCGTGGTGGTGTTCGGACTGTAGATATTCTCTTTAATCTCGTCAGCGGTTTTCTTTGCACCTACAACCACGCTATTCGTACTAATAGCATTGATAAATGCTTTTTGTGAAGTAATCGTTGAGATTACCGCATTGTCAGCGAATATGTTCGCAACATCAAGTTCATTTGCGGTTATGCTGTTTGCAATTATCTTATCCGCATTGATTGTACGGTCAGTAAGTACATATCCGTCTAAACTGTCAACCGTAGTGCTTGTCAGTTCGCCAAGGTTATTGAGTGCGTAAAGTAATCCATTTTCCGAACCTTTGAGAAGTATTCTATCCGCAACAAGTGTTCCTGCGGTTATCTTATTTGCATTTACCTCCACACTGTCAAGGAAACCTGTTATATGTCCCTCAACTACGGTCGCACGGTCAATTAAGCCAATCTTTGCAAGCAATGTAGCCACGTTTGCGGTTTCAATGTTTGAAAGTTTGATATTGGCATACTTTATGTCTGCTTCATCTGCTGTCATATAGCCTAACTTTGCAACCTCTGTTGATAATTGGTTCGTATCTAACTTTCCTTTTATGACCGCACTATCCGCCGTTAAGTAGCCGAGTTTTGCTACTTCTGCCGACAATTTGCTAGTGTCTAACTTGCCTTTAATCACAGCACTGTCAGCGGTCAGATAACCCAACTTCGCAACTTCCGCAGATAACTCACTTGTGTCTAATTTTCCCTTGATTACGGCACTGTCTGCTGTCAGATAACCAAGTTTAGCAACATTTGCGGACAAGTTATCAGTAGTGATGTTATTTGCATTTATTTCGTCGATTTCAGCCTGCATAGCTGTTATTTTATCTGCTGTTACTGTGTTGGCTCTTACCCATTCAGCGTCGACTTTGGTCGCAACCACCCTGTTTGTCAATAACAGGTCCGTTGTCAATCTATCCATTACCGTTGTGAGTGGTCCCGAATAATTACTTGCTTCTCCGTCAGCATTTCCTACCGCTTTAACCTTTGTTTCACTTGCAGTAAAATCTTGATTAAGTGTCATACAAGGTACTCTTATTGTGGTTCCGTCAAGTAATGTCACTTTAACAACGTCTGTCACATCAAGGCGAATATCGTCAAGCATACTAATTTCTGCCGGGCGGTACGTTAAGTCTTTCATAGGTCCGTAATAAACATTTTCTGCATCTTTTAGGTCTGCAAGAGGGTTAGAGCAATAAATGATATTAGGTTCACTACCTGCAAGCCATTTTGTATCGCTGTTTACGATAAATTCAACACCTGTTACTTTGTAATCGCTACTGTTTTTTTTCAAGCTCCAAAATGAACTAAGTGTTTTTTCAACCGGTTTTCCCCAGGCGTACCAGCCAAAATTAAGCACGCCTTGCCTGTCAAAGTAAGCAAACATTCCCAACATAGAAGCAATGTACCCTATCATTTCTCGGCAGGTATATCCTTTAATGTAATTTCTGACAGTTCCACTGGTGTAACTGAAATTTACTGTAACGCCGCATTGTTTAGCAATGTCATCTACAACATTTTTAAAGCCATTAGGGATAACTACTGTCGGTTCATATAGCTTGTCAAGAAGTCTCATTCTGTCATAGGCTTTGAATGAAATTATTCCGTCATCTTCTGATGGTTCTTGCATTATCTTATATATACCCATTGGTATCATTTCACTATCAATACCGCAGTATAATGCCATTTCCCTGTTTGCAAGAACCTTGTCATATTCAATACTTGCTTCTATGTAAGAAGAATTGGTCGAACCTATCTGTATTCTGCTTGTGCTGTTGCTTCCACTATATAATTTAAGCGACTTAATTGTTTTAATAACAACTCCGTCGCTGTCAAGTAATCGTAATTCTTTATTAATTGGTTCGCCGTTAATAATTGCGTTTGTTAATGCTTCACTTGTAGAATACATTCAACCACCTACTCTTCAATAAATTCGCTCATTGTCTCCATTAATTCTGCTTCTATCTCAATTTCTGAAATATCCGACAGTTTGATTTTTGAGAAATCTATGTCCTGTTCGGCGTTTTGCAAGGATATAAATTCTTTTGCAAATTCCTCTTTATTGGAAATAACATAATTGCCATTTTCAATCTTTGCATTTCCTGTTTCATCTTTTTCAGCATACGTTTCCAAGAGGTTGTGTCTTGCCTCATCAAAAAGCTCGATGGCATTTTTAAGCACCTTTGCGTTTTTTATGATTGTAAAAGCCGTATCTGCCTTAAATTTGTATTTTTTGATTGTCTGAATGTCATTGTACATTTTTGCAATTTGCGAGTTTGTATAAGTCATATTCATTTGCCTACCTTTCTATAATGTCGAATGATAATTCACTGTATCTTACGTTTGACAATTCACTGTTGTAACTATAAACCGGTGTGCTGATAGAGCCGACGTAAAAATTCTTTTTAATAAAATCAGTTCCATTTGTCGGGATGAATTTTGCACTAAAAAAGTCGGACTGTTCTAACAATTCGACTATCTTGGCTACTTTTTCTTGCGATAAAGGTATCGTCTTTGCCTGTAACTTCCATTTTCTTGCCACAATTCTTCCAACAAACGTTGCTTCGCTGTCTATGCTTCGCCCTGCCTTGCTGTTCCATATTGATTCGTGACTTGGCTGCAAGGACTTAATATAAGGCGAAATATCCACATCATTAATTTCTAAAAACATCCTATTCCTCCTTTATACTGTCCAAGGCAAGTCGCCTGTTTGTCTGACATACTCATTGGCCTGTCTTCTGACAGTGTTGAAGATTCCGTTTTCATTCGGAACAATTACAGTTTCCTTGTTAAGTAATTCCCTTAAAAGGCGGTTCTGTTCCTGCATAAGTGCCACCTGTTCTGATGAACTGTATTCGGCAGTAACTTCATTGCTATAACTAGCAGAATAGTCCGCATTATATTCTCCAAGGCTTTCAGGAACACTAGCAATCTTGTCACTCCAACCTGTTACCATCTGATAGGTTTCTCTAGCTTGATTTTCAAAACCTATGTCATATCCTTCAAGTGTCCATTTACCATATTGCTTGAAGAGTTTTGATGGAGAAGAAATTTTGAATCCTTTTTTGAAGATGTTCTTAATTCCATCTGTAACAGTTTCTAAGCCTTTCTTAACTCTGTTGCCCCATTCGGCCTTTAATCCCTCAAGGTAACCTTGAATACTGTACTTACCATAGCTTGCAAAATCTGATTTTGTGTTAAATGGCCCCGCTATTTTATGTGCCACCTGTTGTGCCACTTGAATACCATACTGCGTCTTAGCAGGGTCTCCTATTCCGCCGATGTAATTGCTTATGGAAGTTGTTCCTATTCCTGTCCATTTACTTGGATTAAAGCCTTCTTCCATTTTGCTTGAAACTGTTTGGCTAGTGGCATCAGTATTTTTCAAGATGTCACTTACGCTTGTTATATTTTCAGCTAATTCCTTATAACGTGTCTTTGTATCGCTGGCTTTTTGCTCCTGGTAAGCATACAGCGATGTTTGAGTGTCTATCGCTCCGCTTGCAATAGAAGTATAATAATCAAGCTGTGTCTCAAGGTTTGCTAATACATCTGCACTTTCTCTATATTTTTCATTAAGTGCTTCGTAGTTTGCAGTAGCGTCTTGCCACTGCTTTCCTACGTTTTTACTACTAGCAGTTATTTCTGCTATTTTTTTTTCCGACTTTCTAAGTCCGTTTGGCAGTGTATCGTTAAATGCTTCATCTGCGTACCTGTCAAACATATCCCAGAATTTATTCGCTACTTCTGCCGTATCTTGAATGACTTTTTTACCGTCTTTACTTAATATAGGTTGAAAATTGCCATATTTGTAATGTTCGGCAAGGTATGTCCTCATTTGGTCTTGCCCAATCTGATATTCAGCTTGAAGATTAACCGCTTTCTGTTGTGCTTTTTTCGTTTCGCTCTTGCTTTTGTCATAAGTGTTACGTTGTTCCATAATGAGGTCTGTTGTTTCAGTTATTCCCTTTGACGCAGCTTCTTGTAATCCTTTTGCTTTCAATGCGTCTATGACATCATAGATTTTCTCTTTTTGGTCATCCAAACTGCTGTTTTCATCTTCAAGTATCGTTTTGAACTGTTCTCCGCCCTCTTCGATAAGTATTTTCTTGTACTCATCAAGTTTCTTTAAGGCTTCTGTACTCTTGTCAGCACCATCCGCTAACTCAAAGTATTTATCTGCTATTATTTTGAGCTTGTCAGCTTGCGTGGTAGTATCATTTTTTTGGAATGAATCGTAAATTCCGTCAGCAAGTTCTTTTATCTTGTCATTTGAGGTGTTAATGTCATCAACAAACTTCTGTGTTGTTTCATCGACTTCCCCTCTAGCTTTTTCGTAAAGTTCAGCAAGCCTACTGTAATAATCGTTTTCTCCAATCAAGATTGTTGCTGTAATTGCCGGGATTGCCATAAGTGGAGAAGTAAGTCCACTCATAAACGCACTTCCTACCTTTGAGCCTGCGTAAGTGGCTACGCTTCCAATTCCGCTCACCAGATTACCAACCGACATTTGAGCTTTAAAACCGCTAAAGAAACTTGTTGCGGCTGTCTTTGCCAACTTGCCCATTCCTACTGCAAGTCCTATTTTTGCTACAGTTCCCCAATCAATTTCTTGTAAGAGTCGCCCGATAAAGCTAGCAAACTGTTTCCAATTAAGTGTCTTAAAAAAAATTGTTACAAAATCCCATATTCCGTTTAAAATGCCGTTAATTGCACTTGCAAAACTCTTAGGCTTAATATTCTTTATTGCATTGTTAATTAAAGAAGTAAGGTCGCTTGCAAGTTTTTTCCAATTAAAGTTACTTGTAAATCCAGCAACTAAATCTAACGTGTTAGTAATGCTTTTTCCAATGAATGTTCCTGTTTTATCCCACCCGAAAGAGTGAATACCATTGCTAAGTTTTTTAGCAATGGTATCTCCAGCTTTATAATATTCGCCATTGGCAATTAACTTGCCTATGTTCTTAAGGAAATAAAGTTTGCTTTCAAACTTATCCGCCCATTCATTAGCCTTATTGTTCATATTGTCAAAGGCTTTCTGCCATACTTTTTCGTATTCGCTTGAGGCTTCGACAATTTTATCTGTTAAGTCAATATCCCCGGTTCCTGCGTTTTTACCGCTACTATCACTGTTTTCAGAAAGTTTATTTACTTCATCAAACCCCATAAGGGAAATAGCGGCTTTTTTCGCGCTTTCAGCTACTCCGTCATAGCCACTTGAAATATCTTCCAATCCGTCTGTTGTATCTTTATAACCGCTTTGTCCAAAACTCTCAAAGTCAATCTTAACTCCTGCAAATTGAGCAATACTGACAAGAAGCCTTTTAAAAGCTATTGTTACGCCATTTACAACAGGCATTACTTTTTGCAATATTGGGACAAAGATTTGTCCTAATACCATTCCTGTTTCAGACAAGTTTGTCTTGAATTGTCTAAGCATATTGTTAGGGCTGTTGATAGTGTTTGCTAAGTCGCCCCAAGATACTTTAGACTGGTCAAGAATTGCAATAAATCTTAATTGCTGTTTTTCAGCCTGTGACATTTCACTTACGCTCTTAGTTATCCCTAAGTTATAAGCGTATGTCGCTAATGTAGCATTGGTAATATCAATACCATACTTATACAATGCCCTTGACTGCCCGATTAAGCCACTTTGTAAGTTTGTGGCTACTGTTGAATAGTCCACGTTAAAAAGTGAGCTTATATCGCCTGCTAACATTGTCATTGACTTTGTTATAGCTGTTGTTGCTTCGCCTGTCTGTCCTAATGAATTAGTAACAGAAGCTAACTGTGAAGCATACTGTGTAATCTCTTGTATGTTAAGTCCGAGGTTTTTAGCGGAATCCGCTTTGATTAATCCGCCTTTAACATCTACACTTAATCCAGATAACTTGCCTAAGAGTTCATCAACTCTTTTTGAAAAACTATTTGCGTAGGCTTCTGCATTGCTGTAGCCGTATTTCTCGTATTCTTTGCCCCATTCAGAGCCTATCTTTCCGAAAGCTACGGCTTTGTAGTTAAATGCCTCTATGTAGTCTGCGGTACCCTCTATAGATTTCCAAAGGCTTTTCATTCCTCTTATGACCCAAAAGAAGTTAGCATATAGTTTGCCGAAAATAGAAGCAAGGCTTCTTACTCCTTTGTGGGTTCTCTTTGCAGCCTTATCTGTGTTGTTTAGCGAACCTTGAAGGCTTGCAGAAGCCGTATTAACTTTGCTTCCTTGGGACGCAAGATTAGCAAGCGAATCCGCAAGTCTTATCACTCCGTTGCTTACCGCCGGTGCTCTTGACAGTTGCTGTAGCATTGTTATGAGGCTTGCTGTAAGTCTTGGAATATTAACCGCCGCATTTTGAACGCTTCTACTTCCAAGTCTGCTTATGCCTTGTGCAAGGGTGCCTATGCTTGCGGCATTCTGTGGAACACTCGCTAAATTGCTAAATGCTCTTGTGATATGTGATAATGAACTAGCCGTGTTATTCAATGAAACAGTGTTTATGCTGCCTAATTTTGTGATATTCTTGGCAAGCCTTGTGAAATCTGCCGTTCCGACATTTTTCATTGTCTGCATTGCTGCTGCAAGTCTATTAACACCATTCGCAAGTCCGGATAATGATGTGCCGTTAATACCATTTAGTGTCCCTGACAGTTTTTCAAGCCTTGTTATCATATTGTCGATAGCATTATTCGCTTTAGTCGCTGTCGCTTGTATTTTTATCTCTAATGAATCTAATTCCACGCCTTGCACCTGCCTTTTTTCAAAAAAATAAAGGACAATAAAACCATTGTCTTATTGCCCTTTTTTGTGTGTTAAATCCCAATTAGCCTTCATTGTTTTCATTTGCAGTGCAAATTCTTTTCGCTTTTTCTCAATCTCATCTTCTGTTGGTTCTTCGTTGTTATTCAAGCCAATAGGCTCGTTAGGGAAATCTGCCTTATCTTTTCCCCAAGCTCCACTTCTAACACCGAATTTGATTGCCGGGATAAGATAGGTTATAGCATACGTCCACAAGTCTATGTTCTGTGCGTTTCTCCGTATTTTGTAACCTTTTAGGCAGTATTCAAATTCTGTAGGTGTCATGTGCTTAAATTCTTCTATCGTAATTCCCATAGCAAAAGCCACAGGAAAATATTTTTCCCATATTAGCTTATGGATGTCTATTTTTCGGGACTTTCTTCCGCCATCTGCTTCTCTATGTTCTCCGCCATTGCGTTCAGAGACGATGTTATTCCCGACAGGTCGAAAAAACCGTCTTCTTCCATTGCTTTTATTATTTCAAGGAATAAATCCCTGTAATTCTTCTTATTTTCACTTAAATATGCTCTTGCAATCTGTTTAGCTTCTTCTCTTGTCACAGCATTTTTTTCAAGACATCCTGCATATACCGCATCTATACAAGTCTGTGGCATATTTCCGACTGTTACCGCTGCTCCTTCAAGTGCTCTCTGAATTGGGTTTCCGTCTATATCCTCAAACATCGAAGAGCCTGTAAGGTAATTGAACATTTTCTGAACAATAGTTCTGTCCTCTGCTGCGTCAAAGCTAAATCTAAGTGCATATTCTTTTCCGTTTGCTTTAATTTCCATAGTTATTTTCCTTTCCTCCTATATTTTCTATAGGAAAGGGGCAGTCCTTAGACCGCCCTTTACTGACTTGTTATTCGCCTATTGGCGTGTAATCCGCTGTTTCTTCCTCGTCAGTCACAACAGCATTTGTTGTATCAAGTGACTGACTGACTATTCCCCCGGTGTAGGTTCTACTTTTGTGTCAGTACCTACCATTTCCTCGATAATGAGGTTAAGTGCCATTGTAAGAAGTCCGTTCTGCTCCTTACTTGTAATTGGCAGCTTTGATGGTGGCTGTGCCACAAAGAACTCTGCATCTGTAATGCCCGGTGTGATTTCCTGGAACCACATTCTCTTACCGCCGGTTAAACCATTGTAAGCGGTAATAACAGCTTTCCATTCCTCAATAGTTTCATCTGTTTTGTTGACAGTTACTGCAACTGTGTCAGATACAGTATCTCTTCCGGCAATATTTCTTGTCTGTCTGTCCTCAAGTGCCGAAGCGTCTATTGGTTCCGGTGTTACTGTAATCTCGCCAATAGAGTTAATTCTTGAAAGCAACTTAAAGGCTGTTGGCTTTGTTCCTGCCGTTGTTTCAACGCCATAAGAAAAAGTAACACCTAATGTGCTTAACCCTGCTACTGCATTTGCCATTTGTCTACCTCCTGTTGGATAAAAAAAATAAGAGCATTTCTGCTCTTTGTTGCTAAATTAGTCTGTCATTCGCACCGATAACACGGCTAAAACGTGCCACGCTGTGATGTATCTTGTTGTTTATTGAAGTTTCCGGCAATGCTTTGCCTTGAAATCTCATTTCTTTAAAAACATTCATAACCGTTGCCATAACCTTGCGGCAGTCAGACTTGCTTGTGTTAGTTGTGACATCCACTTGGAATGTCGCTAACAATGCGTTAATTGTCTGTCCGTCAAGTGTCTGTCCTCGTTCGGTCGGGGTTAGTAAATGAATGTATACGGTAGGGAATACTGCCGAACCGCTACTTTCTCCCTCGTCAGTAATTCTGACCTTGGGATATTTCTTTTGTAACTGCGGTAGGCTCTTAGCCTTGACAAGTGCTGCAACTGTACTTTCAAGGTCTGTCGCCCAATCATTAGCATTTGCCATTAACTAAACACTCTCCTTGCTACTTCTGCGTATTTTTGAATTATTTCCATATCGGCTTTATAAACAGGCATTTGTGCTTCTACGCCGTGTGTAAAAATGAGTTCTCCGCTGTCTGCATAATATCCCCATATCTTTTGAACGCCGTATCCTTCGCCATAGGAACCAATTACCATTCCATTTACTTCGCCCTTTGGATGTGGGCTTGTACCTGCTTCTCCGTTGTAAAAAACACCGGCTCCAAACTCAATAAACATAAGTTCTTTGCCCTCTACAGTCAGTATTGCTTCATTGTAACCACCAAAGGACCGGAGTTTGACGTATGTATAATGGTTTGTGTTGGAACCGCTTCTGATGCCTTCTGCATCGTAAGTGTAGTTTGCTTTTGCCATATTTTCATCTATGACAGGTATTCCAACTTCCGCAAGCTCTTTAACAAGTTGAAAAGTCTTTTCAGTAATCCATTCCTTATATTGTTTTAGCTGTCTGATAGCTTCATTTATCGAATTTTCAGACAAGGATATTTTAATTGTATGTCTTGCCATATCGCACCTACTTTACAACCGCTTTAAGCATATACTTGGTTGAATATAGTGCCGGCTTAATGCCTACAATCGTGAAATCCGCTGATGTTTCATCAACAAGGCTGTCAGATGTATATGTAGGCTTGCTGTCGAGCCATATAAGGTCGCCTTTTTGAATAGGTAATGCATTCCTATCTGTCAGCAAAATAGCGTCAAAATCAGCGGTATCAAAGCCGTATTCTTTACTCTGTGCTTCTCCACCGCTGAAAGCTATGTTTGCTTTAAAATCCACTGGCTCTGAAAAACCTGTTTTTTCTTCAAGAACTTTAGGTATCTTATTTCCCTCATCATCAAGATAAGGAATGAAGTTACCCTCTGCGTCGGTATATCCCTCATAAAGGATATTGCCGTCATCATCTCTTTCGTAAATAGTTACCGTCTGCCCTTGAAGTGAATACTTCATAGCCTGCTTATTAATGTCAAGCATATTACTTCACATCCTTGCCAAATCGCTTCCATAATTCAGACAGTTTTTCCCATCCGTACATTGAAATAAATGCTACAACAAATCCTGCCATAATTGCTGCAAGAATCATATACCACAGTATTGTCATCTGAATATACTGCATATAGGCAACAAAAGCTGCTACAGTAATACCGATTGACAAGATAAATACTATAATATCCGTAGGCACTTTATTAAATACTCCAATGCCCTTAATTACTTGTGTAATTACAGACACTACAAAAGCTAATGCCCCAACAATCGCTAAGATAATTGTCATATTTGCGATTAATACCTGCATAATTTCCATTCTGCTATACCTCCTTATCTTCATTAAGTCGTGTTTCCAATCCGTCTATTCGGTGGTGTGCTGACTTTACGCTTTCTTCAACCTTGACAATTCGGCTATCGTGAGAATTAAGTTCTTTTCTCATTTCCGTAACTTCATTCTTTATTTCTGTTGTGTTACTCGATATAGTGTCAAGTTTCATATTTATGCGTGTATTTTCCTTTACACGCTCCGTAAGTTCTGCCTTGTCAGATTTTTTGCTGTTCTTAAGATTAAGTCCTAATGTAAACAGCCCGAAAAGGACGGAAAAAGTAACCGAAATAATGCTTATAATTACTGCTATTGGCATTGATATACCGCCTTTCATAATCAATAATGGCACACCGCCCACCACCCTTAATGTGTGCCGCCTGCTACCATATTGGTAACGCACAATCTTCTTTATAAAACTTTAGCAAAAGGAAATACCCCAACAAATAAGCTGTCTCTATCTTTCCAAGTTCTGTTGACACCATTTTCATTGTAGCTTGCCATAAATGCTTCACCTGCCTGTGAATGGTCATAGACAGTCAGATTAACGATAACGTTCTCAAATTTCTTCAAGTCCTCGGTTATCATTTCATCTGTGTAGCTGTCGGGATAATTTCTTTTTGTCTTTACATCTTCTGTAGCCTGTTTAATGAGCTGTTCGATTGCCGGATTATCTTCTTTGTTATCGAACACTACCACATCAGATGTTGTTTCATCATCATTTGTGACCGTATCAATATGAAATTGTTTAAGTCTGATTTTGGCTTGTTCTAATGTGGTGTATTCCATAATTTCAGCTCCTATAATCCTAATTTCTCAATTAACAGCTTCTTTAACTCTGCTCCTGTAAGTTCTTCTGCGTTGTCTATACCTTGTTCTGTGGCAAAGGCCTGTAAATCAGATGTAGACATGCGATTAATGGTTGTCTTGCTATAATCAAAAGAAGCCCCGGAATTGTTATTTTCTGGGACTTCTTCGCCTGCATTGTACCATTTGCCATTATGAACCACTATATGTGGATATTTCATAGTTGCACCTCCTACTCTTCGCTATGAACCTCATATACGAATGTGCTATCCATATTTTCATATGATGGAAGTACAACTTCGGAAGCGAATGTTGACATCTTCATAGGTGGTCCGTACTCTGTCTTTGTGGCGACTGTAATACCTGTGCCGTATACTGTTACATCCACATCAGCCACCTGTCTTGCAGTTCTTTCTTCCGGTGTAGTGCCAAACCAAGTGCTGCCAAGACTGCCTTCTGGAAGAAGCGTAACCTTGTTATCTGGGTAGAAATACTGCTCTTTGCCATCATCATCAATGTACATCTTATCGTAAAGCACGATAGTGAGCTTTGTTCTCTTCTGTACTACTGAAATAACAGTATCATCATCAACCTCAATAGTTGCTGTAAGGTTCTGTGCAAGGATTGAGTTTCTTACCTGTGCATTATCAAGCAGATACTGGAATGTATTGCTGTTCATAAGTGCATATCTGGCAATCTTGCCCTGCTTCTGTAACTTCTTTCTTGCATTGTTAAGGTCTGTAAGTGGCTTTGAATTAGCTGTATCACTCCACATACTTGTGCCGGTTAACTTTGCGTAATGGTCTTTTGCGTATGAACCATCCTTATCATAATCGTAAGCATACTGAACGCCGTCACTCACGATAGCAATTACCGGATGGCCTGCATTTGTAGAAAGAAGTGACATTCTCATACGCTCTGGTACAACTTCTGCACCGCTTACAAGATTATTTGTATCGTCATATACGCTTGATAAAGCACTTGCAAGGTAAGGGTCGTCTGCTGACTGAATACGCTCGATTTCAAGCATTTCTTCTTCGCCAACTGTCATTCCCTCACGGAAAAATGCCATCTGTGTTTTTTCCTTGCCTAATCCCTCTCTAGCTCTAAGAGTTGGAATCGTGTCAAAGTTGGATGGTGCAAGTGATACCGGAAGTCCTTTGTGTGTCTTAATCCAACTTAAATCAAGCCCCTGTTTCTTTCTTTCAGGAAACCACTGTAAACCAAGATAAGGTATCTGATTACTAGCGTTTTCTGTTGCTGATAATGCGATAGACTTGCTGTCTAATACTTCATTAATTAACATCTGTTTACCTCCTGTTATTATTCAAATACAATCATTGGAAGAGCTGTCTTAACTGTTGCGTCATATGTAACGCCAGAATGCGCTTCTGCCACCTTTGTATTGAGGTATGCTTTCTTAAGCAGCACTCCCTGTGGTCTGTCTTCTGTTACATCAAATCTTAAGATTCCGATTGCTGTTGCTGTATTATCAGCCACACCTGACTTGTTTACTGGTGTACCAGCCTTTACAATCTTCTTTCCATTCGCATCCTTTTCTGTTACCGTTGAAAAATCAAGTGTTAATGGGATTGCTTCGTTAGGCTCTCTCTTTAAAATCTGAACATCTCCTGCGTATGAAGTCTTTTCATACTGCATATTCATTTCCTTTGCCATTTTTTACCTCCTGTTATTGTTGAATGTAATGTGATAAAACGTCATTGTTCTTAGGTGCATTAGATATAAGGCTTTCTGCTATCTTTTCAGCGTTTGTCTTGTTGTCCGCACCGCCTTTATTGCTGCCGCCACCTGGAATATCCTGATGTTTTGCAATTTCCTGTTCCTTAGCCTGTGCCGCAGCTGTTTCTTTTTCGGACATAATCTTGCCAAGTTCGGTGTAATCAAGGCTTCCATCGTCTTTAACAACTGTCTTTGCTTGTTCAGCAGTAATCTTAAAATTAGTCATAGCTGCTTCTCTCTGGTCTCTGATAGCGTTAGATTTCTGTAAATCTGCTATCTGTTGATTAGCTGTCTCTAAGGCTTTATTCGCCTTTTCAAGCTCTGTCAGATTGCCAGCTTGTATTTCATCAAGCTGTTTCTGTAAGTCGTCTGCTGTGTCGGCTTTAGCCTTATAGCCGTCTGCTCTGTCTTTTTCCTTCTTTGTTTCGCCATTGACCTGATTCAGATAATTGCTTATCTGTTCATCTGTCGGCTCTGTTACTCCGATTGAAATAAGATTCTGTTTTGCCTGTTCTCTTGTCATAATTACCTCCGATTCACTACGCTTTTTTTACGTTGGTTGCTCAACTTGTGATTTCTCCTATTTCACGCATAGGTGCAATTTTTATAAAATAAAAGCAGCTACCGATTATTCGATAACTGCCTTATTTTGCTGATTATTATTAAGTTGATTAACTATCTCTTGTGCTTTCTTTTCTTGTTCTTCTACATCTTTAATAGTTTTGTATAAATTGTTTAAATATGGTTTAGATAATACATATGTTTTTTCAGAATCGCCCCATAACCCAACTGTCTTAATTGCAACAAGTGGATGTATGCCAGCTTGTAAAAGTAAAAGTAATGTTTGTGCTTTTGTATACATATTGTCTTGTGGGCTATGATTTATCTGTACATCAAAATCTCTGACTGACAGCTTTAAATCTTTTCCTGCAAGTCTCAATATGTTAAGAACCACTACAGCTAATCGTTTTTCGCACGATTTGACAACAGGGTCTTTCAATTTTGCTCTTGTCTTAGAGAAGTCCCATCCGTTTCTTAATTGAACTGCCCCTTGCGTATCTCCGCCGGTGTTACTTTGTTTTGTCGGAATGGCTAATATGGATAATGTATTATCCCACAAATCGTCTTTAGCAACTTGGCATTGTGTTTGATTAAGCTCCTGTGTCATAATATCGACATCAGACTTGTTATCTTTATTTATTGACTTAACAACCAATGCGTGATTTTCTTTCATTTTCTTAAAGTTCTCTTCGTCAATTTCGCAATTAACAAACTTAACCCAATACTCGACAAACTGCTGTATGCTATCCATTCTGTTAGACTGCATGTTATTAATAGCGTCCAACATACCTATTACAAGTTCAATATCAGATATTCTTTCGTGGTTATTCGGAAATTCTACAATAGGAATTTCGCCGTATGTATGTAGTTTTGCTTCAACTACTTTGCTGTCAACAATTCTAAAAGACATAGTATCGGAAAATGCCATCTTATACCAGTTTCCGTCCTTGTCTTTAAGTTCCTGCACAACAAGCATAGGCTCTTCTGTGCTTTCATTATAAACAACGTAAGTATTCATTGGCGTAGGTGCCACAATTCTAAATGGTACATCTCCGTTTTTAGGTTGAACCGCTTTGAATGATGTCCCTGTTGCCGACTGCCACTCTCCGGCTTTAATGTCTTTCTCCTGCTTATTGGCATCCGCCATAAAATCATTGAGTATATCAACTGCCTTATTGATAGCTTCATCATCTTTGCGGCTAATAAACTGGATTGGCTCACCATATGTTTGCCCTACCTTAAACTGAACAATTTCATATGCGTGATTCTCGACAATCTTGTTTGTAATATCTTCATTGGTCAACTTATGCCTGTACAATATCGGTTGGTCGCCTTTGTAGTAATGCCACAGATACTTAATAACCGGTTTATTCCAATTAAATACACCTATAGTACTTCCGATAACCTTAACAACATTATCTTCTGCTATCTTGTCTACATTTGTATATGCAATTTTTCTACCATAACAGCCTCTAACAAGGTCTTGGAAATACATTGTATTCATATCTTGCTCCTAATAAAATGTCATACCACTTGAAGTCGTTCTATTGTTTGGTACTTCCTTAATTTGGAAATTGTCTTCATCGTTTGGTACATACCATATCCATTTTCCACAATGTCCGCACGTTATTTTATGCGTCATTGGGTCTTTGCTATCTGCCTTAGTTAAGAACTTGTGGCAATTAGGACATATAACTGATTTATCTTTGTTATTATAAAAATCCATTCTGTTACCTCTTTGCATAATAAAAAAGCACCGCCACAATTAAGTGACGATACTTTTTAAAGATTGTCTATGGAGTAGTACTTTCATCGTAATAATACAATATTGTTTCCGAACAAATCGAACAACTTTATTATTTTTGTTCAATAAACCGGTTAAAAGCCATTCTAATACTATCTTCTGTGTTTCCACCTATGATATGCGCTATTTGAACCCAGCTTTTATTTTCTAAAAATCTAAGGTTAATTATTCTTCTCATTCTGCTGTCATTAAGTTTGGCTATAAATTCTTCAACTTCATTGGTTTTTCCTAATAAGTCATCTTCAAGTAGCTTTAGCGTGGCTTTTCTTGCATATAGAAGTGTTTTCTTCCTGCCATATTCTGGGAATGGTATGCCCTCAATTTTAAAATGCTGTTTACCGCCATCTCCACCGCAAACAGAATCCACAACAGTTTCCCCAGCTTCAATTTTACTTATATCTCTTTCAAGCCGTTCTATCTTTAGCCTTACTTCTTTGACTTCTTCCTGCAAATCCGAATATTGTGATAAAACTTCCTTTGTTACCATAATATCAATACCTCCTAAATGGGTTCTCTGTCGCTTCAGCTCTTGCTACATCATTTGGATTTTCTATAAACATTTCAAGTTGTGTAAGTCCATCCGCAGCATCATCATGTTCATTGCCACCAATACTAACAAACATTGTCAATTCATCCATAGCCGCTTGATATTCTTCATTTCTTCTATATCTAACAATTCCTAAATCTGCATCTTTTTTCATTTGTTCTTGTGTGATTTTATGGCTATCAAGAAATATAAATTTTCTTTTTATATCTCCAGAATATGCAATAATCTTTGATAACTTTTCAACTTTATTTGGTGCCTTTCTGCTTGTGCAGGAACATTTATAATCTTGCTCTTGCAATTTTTCATCAACATACTGGCAATATAAATCTCCTCCGATATTGCCCTCAAATCTTGTCTGTCTTATTTGATTACCTATAATTCTACCTACAACGAGTGGTATTGTTACTTCTTTCGGTCCTTTATTAAACACCCAGTCATAAATGTATACATCTCCATTATCGTATTCTGCACCAATAGGCATTGACAAGCTGTCTCCTCCGCCCCACGCAATATCCGTAACTCCAATTCTTCTAAAATCTCCATCCGGAAGTATTCCATTAAAATATCGTAATTCATCAGTCGGGAATAATAACCCCTCACGGACAAAAGGTCTTT